>CEUD01125639.1_pt1 | contig 177501 bp, 180 predicted proteins | sample 356481 | NCBI WGS metagenome assembly CEUD01 (sample SAMEA2623314, study PRJEB7988) | marine metagenome | isolation source: saline water (ENVO:00002010), including | reverse complement strand
ATAGCAAGTGTGCTTTTATTACCACCACGCTAGTGTTCCAGTTTAAATGTGGTTAGTAGGGAAGTGATAAACATCCCTCGCACTATTGGTAAACTCTTCAATTAACTTTAACACAGCAGACTCACTCTCTTTTAATTGCTTACGACTAAGATATAAGTAATTATTCTGAGTTAAGCTTAAATGTAGAAAATTCTCAACAATCGGTTTGACCTCTTCATTAAGAGTCGTCTTCTTCTTACCTTTTTGCTGATTTTCAAATTTTCTGGATAAAGAATTTAAGTGATTAATCAGTTTCTTTCTTTGGGCCGGAAATTTAAATATATGCTTAGAGTGGGTATTTAAATTTAAAAAGTTATAAACAATGATCTGATCTTTTACTAAGTGATGAGAAAGAATAAAGTCTATATTCTCGGTAGACTTTCTCTCAGTTGGTTCACTCAGTTCATAATAATCAGAAAGATACTTTAATAGTTCTTCTTTATTTTCTTGTGGGTATTTTAAATAATGATTATTAAACTGCAGTATTCCATCTAAAGCAGGACGCATCAGTTTAATGGTTAGACGATGCCAATTATCCTTATCTAAATAAGTTTCAAGGATTTGAGTTTGTTCTATTGGACGCTCAAGAGGAAGTACCGCCATAATGAGACCTCTTTCCCCTTTAAAAGTGAAAAGCATGGAAGAATTATTAGACTTTACGAGGGCCAAAATTTCTTCTTTAGAAGTACTTCTATCAAAGTGAACGCGATCAAGTTCAAATTTATTTCTTGGATAATAAAGTTGGTTAATTTTCTTAATGCCCTTTTCAATAAAGATATCTAAGTATTTAAGTAAGAGCTTTGCTGTCGCGAGGGCATCATCATAGGCCCTGTGGGCATTATTGTGATCAATCTCAAAGAGTTGACTCATATAAGTTAAATTACTACTCATGATTTCTGGAATCATATGCTTTGTCATAACATTGGTACAAAGACTTTTGTTTTCAAGCTCAGGACGACCGAGTCTTCTAAGCACTGAGTTTAAAAAAGGTAAATCAAATGAAATATTATGGGCAACAATAATATCATCACCAATAAAGTCTAAGATTTCCTCAATCACATCTGTAATAGTAGGACATCCTTGAATGTCTTTTTGTTTAATGGAAGTGAGCTTTTGAATAAACTCAGGTATATCAATTTCAGGATCTATTAATAAATTTTTCTCATCAGTAATTTGTAATTTTTCAATTCTTACCATTCCAATTTCGATGATTTGATCATTTTCATGGTTTCCTCCTGTTGTCTCGAGATCGATCACACAGAAGTTTAGTTCCTCCAACAATTCTCTTGGAGATTGATGCTTTTTCATTTGTTTATCCTATATGTTTCACCGTTTCAGTAAGTAAGTTTGAAAATTTGGCAATTGCTTTATTTGCTACTTCTTTCACATCTGCATGATCTAACTTTTCTTTGCTGATTCCAGCGGCAAGGTTAGTCACACAAGCAATTCCTAAAACTTTTAAGCCAGCATGATGAGCGGCAATGGCCTCTGGAACTGTAGACATTCCCACTAGGTCACCACCAAGTTTCTTATACATTTGTATTTCAGCAGGAGTTTCATAAGTAGGTCCCATAACACCTGTATAAATACCATCTTTTAAATCAACTCCCATCTCGCTTGCAGCTTTTTTAGCAAGGAGTCTCATTTCAATATTATATGTTTCAGTCATATCAGGAAATCTTGGTCCCAATTCATCATCATTCTTACCTACGAGTGGATTTCTTCCCGTCATATTTAGATGATCAGTAATCGCAACAAGATCTCCTGGAACATAATTAGGATTAATTCCACCAGAAGCATTCGTGAGAATAACCATTTCACAACCAAGTGCTTTCATTACACGAACAGGTAAGCAAACTGTTTCAAGATCATGACCTTCATAAGCATGAAAGCGTCCTTGAAATGCAACCACATTTACCCCTTGAACTGTTCCGAGAATTAATTTTCCAGCATGTCCAACCACACTTGTTTTATGAAAGTGGGGGATATCACCGTAGTCGATAACTTCTTGGTTTTCTATTTTATCTGCATAAACACCAAGTCCTGAACCTAGAACAAGTCCAACCTTTGGGCTATGGCTACTTTTACTTTTAATAAACTCAGCTGCTTCTTTCGCTTTTTCAAACATGCTTTACTCTCTTTTTATTCAACGATCTCATAGATAGTAGCAGGCTTTTCAATCTTCTTACTTGAAATCTTAACTACTTCACTGAGAAACTTTTCTTCAATATATTTTACTTGCTCAACTTGATTCTTATTATGATAAACCTGCATGATTGTATCACCGGCCTTAACTTTATCACCAACTTTCTTAAAGAACTCAAATCCAGTTGAAAGATCAAGCTTGTCTGTTTTCGTTTTTCTACCGCCACCAATTTCAATAAGTAATAAACCTATTTCATCATTTTGAAAGCTCTTGATATAACCATCTTTAGGAGCTTTGATTTCAGTAATCTCAGAGGCGATATTTAATTTATTAGTATCTTTAATAACACTTACATCTCCACCTTGAGCGGCGATAAGCTTTTCAAATTCTTTATAAGCAGCACCAGACTTTAATGCTTCTTTCGCTCTTTTTAATGCCTTATTATAAGTTTTTTCGGCGCCACCAATATGAATCATATGAGCGGCCAAGGCGAGGCTTAGTTCAGTTAAATCTTTTGGGCCTTCATTTTTTAGAGTCATAACACTTTCTTTAATTTCAAGTGCATTTCCTACAAAATTACCAAGAGGTTGATCCATATTAGTTAAAAGAGCTATTGATTTCTTATCAAATCTTTTGGCAGTTCTAATAATAGACTTGGCTAGTTTTCTGGCATCAGCTTTCTTGCGCATAAATGCACCGCTACCAACTTTAATATCCATAACAACGCCATTAGCACCTTCGGCCAATTTCTTACTCATAATACTTGCCGTAATAAGTGGTATGGAATCTATCGTTGCAGTTACATCGCGCAGACCGTAAATAATCTTATCTGCCGGAGCAATCTCTTCAGTTTGTCCAATGAGAACCAAGTTATTCTTATTTAAAAGTTTTTGAAATTCATTTAAATCAATTGAGGTTTTAAAGCCTGGAATACTTTCTACTTTATCAACCGTTCCACCAGTAAAGCCAAGACCGCGACCTGCAATCATAGGAACCTTAACACCACAGGCACTAGCAATAGGTGCTAATATAAATGAGGCCTTATCTCCAATCCCACCAGTTGAGTGTTTATCCACCACATTGGTGCCCTCAAAGCTAAGTGTTTTTCCAGAGTAGAGCATTGCATCTGTTAGGTAAGCAGTTTCTTCAACATTGAGACCCTTAATAAAAGAGGCCATCAAAAAAGCTGTCATTTGATAATCATGAATGGTCTTATTCATTAAAGAGTCGATCACCCAACGCATTTCTTCTTTGGTGAGAACCTCTCCATTCTTTTTCTTATCTATAATTTCGTACATCGAGTAATGTGCCATTTCTTGTCCATTAATATTGCATTATTATAAAGCAAAATTTATGATATTAATTAAAGAGCATACTTGCAATCAAGCATTTTAATTGTGTGGTGCATTGTTTTGATTTTAATTCTTAAGAGGTAACAAATGCTAAATAAATTTCTAATTCTAATGATTCTTTCGACTCTAAGCTTAAATACTTTTGCACAGTCCAAAGAAGATGATTATGCCCAGTCTACTAAAAATGACTTATTACTAGTTGTTGGTGGTGGTTTAGCTGGTGCGGTGCTTGGTCTTAGTACTTTAAGTTTTGTTGAAGAGCCTAAAGACCATACTAGAAATATTGTAGTGGGAGCTGCCATTGGTATTATTGCTGGTGTTGCTTATGTTGCATTTAATCAAGCGAATCAGTCTAAGCAATTAATTCTTGGGCCACAAGATGAAGCTTATTTTGATCCAAAAGAATTTGATACTAATAAGCGACTTGCTTGGCATTACGAAGAAGTTAATTCAAAAATTAATTATTCAAATTCCTTAAACCAAATTAATTATTCATTTAAATTCTAAATAAAAAAGCCCCAAATCTGGGGCTTTTCTTTTCGTTATAAATTCATTTATTTTTAATTAGATTTCTTATTAGATAAAGATACCTGCGATACTTGCAGTCATTAAACCTGCCATCATACCACCAGCTAGACACTTAATTCCAAGCTTCGCTAGATCACCACGTCTTGAAGGTGCAATAGTTCCAATCCCACCCACTTGAATCGCAATAGAAGAAAAGTTGGCAAATCCACAAAGTGCATATGTTGCCATCGTAATGGCCCTATCACTCATGGCCTTAGTTTCAATCATATTTTTAAGATCTAGGTAAGCCACGAACTCATTAACAATCATTTTCTTTCCTAAAAGAGTTCCAAAGTTTACACAATCTTCCCAAGGAATTCCGATGATAAAAGCGATTGGAGCAAATAACCATCCTGATAATCTTTCAAGCGTAATATTCTCAAGGCCAACTAAACCAGTTGCCCAACCAAGCATTCCATTAACTAATGCAATTAAAGCGATAAAAGCTAAAAGCATAGCACCAACATTAAGTGCAAGTTGTAAACCTTCAGCAGCACCAGCTGCAGCAGCTTCAATTAAATTAGAGTGAATTCTTTCTACTTTTAATTTAACAAAACCCTTAGTCTGAGACTCTTCAGTTTCTGGCATAAATAATTTGGCCAAAACTAGAGCAGCAGGAGCCGCCATAACAGAAGCAGCTAATAAGTGACCAGCATCAATTCCAAAACCAACATAAGCAGCTAGTACACCACCAGCAACTGTGGCCATCCCACCAGTCATCATGGCAAGTAACTCTGACTTAGTCATTTTATCAATATAAGGCTTAACCACTAGAGGGGCCTCTGTTTGTCCAACAAAGATATTAGCAGCACAAGAAAGTGACTCAGCACCACTTGTTCCCATTACTTTAACCATAAGCTTTGAAACAAAGTTAATAATAACTTGCATAATACCAATATGGTAAAGCACACTCATAAGTGCAGACATAAAGATAATAGTCGGAAGAACCATTGTCGCGAAAACAAAACCAACTTTCTGTACATCAGTTAAGCCACCAAAAACAAATTTAGATCCTTCATTTGTATAATTAAGAATTCCTGTGAAGAGCTCTCTCGCAAAATTGAATATTTCTTTTCCAAAAGGAAGTTTTAAGATTAAAAGTCCAAGTAAAACTTGTAAAAGTACACCCGATGCAACTGTTCTCCAATTAATGGCCTTTCTATTTGAGCTAAAAACAAACCCAATAAGAACCATACTACCCAATCCAACTACCGACATAAAACGTAGACCTAAATCTTCCACTATTCCTCCAACTATAAGTTTTGATTATAAAACGATTAAGTTTTTATGATAGCAGTTAGCATCTAGCAAGCACTTAAATGTAGAGTGTCATAATTACACCGAAATCCTCATGTTTTTACTCAGCAGAACAATTAAAATGTAAGAAAACCCCTTGAATAGCTCTTATAAAGTAAGACTATGACACTGGGCATTTATGGCCAGCGACTTTTATTACTCTTAAGAAAAAGTTAAACTAGAGGAGTATTAATTTTAAAGTATTAGGACATTCATATGGCTAAAGATCTTGTGATCAATAAGACTCACAACGAATCACGTATAGCTTTAATCGAAAGTGGGGAAATGCTAGATTTCCTAATCGATCGTGCAAGCAATACTCACGATAAACCAAGTGTAGGAAATATCTATAAAGGAAAAGTACTCAGAGTTTTACCTGGTATGCAATCAGCGTTTGTTGATATCGGTTATGAAAGAGCAGCTTTTCTCTATGTAGATGATGCGTATATTCCTACTTTGGAAGAGCAAAGGGAAATGGCAAAGCGCTTAGAAGAAAAAGAGCGTGAAGAAAGAGAAAGGCTCGAGGAGTCTCTTTCTAAAACTATACCCGATGAGCTTTCAAGTCTAAGCGATACAGTCGATATGAAATACCGCTCAGACATTAAGATCCAAGACTTCTTAAAAGAAGGGGATGAGATCGTCGTTCAAGTGGCCAAAGAACCTATTTCAACTAAAGGCCCAAGAATTACTCGTCATATTACTCTTGCAGGCAGACATATTGTTTTCATGCCTTTTATAGAACATATTGGTGTATCAAGAAGAATCGAAAGTGATGAAGAAAGAGAACGTCTAAAAGGAATTCTTGAAGGTATTAGCCCTGAAGGTAAGGGGATAATCGCCAGAACAGTTGCGGAAGCTCAAAGTCATAAAACACTTAAAAAAGATTACGATCTACTCACTCGTATCTGGAAAGATGCTCAAAAGAAAATTGAAGGTGCTAAGGCACCAGAACTTATTTATAAAGATTTAAATTTTATTCAAAGAACTCTAAGAGACATCACTGATGAAGATGTCGAAAATATTATCGTGGATGATAAATCCACTCAAAAACAAGTTGAAAAATTTGTGATGAAATACCTTCCAAACTTAAAGGGCAAGGTAAAACTCTATGATGGGAAAAGTCCAATTTTCGAACACTATGGACTTGATATCGAAATCGAAAGAGCTCTTTCAAATAAAGTCTTCTTAAAATCAGGTGGATCAATCAATATTGATCAGACAGAGGCCCTTGTAAGTATCGATGTGAATACAGGAAAATTTGTTGGAAAGAGAACACTTGAAGAAACAATTTTTAGAACCAATCTAGAGGCCGTAAAAGAAATAGCTTATCAACTAAGAGTGAGAAACTGTGGTGGGATTATCATTATCGATTTTATCGATATGGAAAAAGAAGAACACCGTGAAACAGTTTTTCAAAATCTTTTAGACGCCCTCAAAAAAGATCGTGCGAAAACCAATGTCCTTCCTATCTCAGGCTTTGGTCTGGTAGAGATGACAAGAAAAAGAACCAGAGATACCCTCACGCGTGTGATGTGTGAGCCTTGTGCATACTGCGAAGGAACAGGGAGAGTAAAATCAGTCACAACTGTTTGTTATGAAATTCTAAGAGAAGTTACAAAAACGGTTAGAAGAAATAAATCAGAAAAAGTAAGTGTCTTCGCACACCCTGAAGTAAGTGCACAGCTGACAAGTGAAGATTTTCATGTCATCGAAAGCATCGAAGAAGCACATGGTACTCAATTAGTTATCCGTGCAGATAATTCGTATCATATTGAGCAGTATGAGATTTTTTCTCATGAGGGGAATTAATTCGAAAGATTCGAGCAATCAAAAGCGGCGAGTTCTTTCGTTCTAAATTGCAGGCTACCATCAGTTGTATAGCCGGGTTCTTCCATAACGCTGATTTTTAATTTTAGATCAGTCGCTGTGTGCATATTATAGCTCTTCCATTTTTGGCGTAATTCATCGACTGAATAATATAGTTCATCGCTTTGTGGCTCGTATAAAATGTAATTACTAATGTCTCCCATCTCTTCTACTGTATCACCAATAAAAATGGCGTTGATGGCATGGTAGAAGCCACATGATTTACAATTGATAGAAAGATAGAAAGTTGGAAGGGAGTTTTTCAAACTACTTTCTTGGTCGTTAATTGTTATCTTAGTGTGTTCTTCATATGCTTTGGTGTATTCCTGATTAGCATGACATGAACTGCGCATAAATGATTGAGTTGAAAAGTGTTGGCACACAAACCAGTTTTCATCACTTTGGCTTAGAGGAATATAGTCTCTTTCATCTGTTTTATCTTCTTGTAGAAATTGTTCAAATTGATTGCGATCGTAGGCCTTACCATCTGGACACTTAAGGTATTTTTCAAGCTTGGCAGTATTAAGATCGCTGGTGCGTTCACACTCATTTTGTAATACCGGCTCAGCACAAGTATCTATAGTTTCTTCCTGATTCTCACCATTTAGCTCTTGTAGAATAGAGACACTATGATCTACCAATGAGGCAGCGTAGAGATTGAATGAAATGAGTACTAAAAGAGTCAGCTTCATAGTGAGCTTATCGGAAGATTTCTTATAAAAATGTAATTGGGGGCTTATTCATTAATATGCGGAGGATTGGTCTCAAGTCTTCTTTGCATATCATCGACAACGGCCTTTTTCCAAGCTCGGCCTGTAACATCGAATTGGGATTTATATTTTTGAATGTCTAATTGTTCTAGGTTCATTTTGATGGTTTTAAAAAGTCGTGGGAAGTGTTCGCCAGGCTTTTGTACGTGGTGAAGGCCACCACTGTAAGCGATAAGCATATTGCCTTCATTTAGGTTTTCTAAAATGTCTGCTACGCCACCACGAACGGTCATCTTTTTTCCACTAAGGTCTAGTCCGTTAGGTCTTTTCATTCTGCCTTCAGGGGCGATGATGATAACTGAGCGCTCTTCAATCGCGTTCATAAATTCTTTCCAAGTATTATCTCTTTTGCGACTAATGCTGATCATGCCTGGGGAGAGAAACTTCCAAAATTTTCCAACGATGGGACGGTTTAAAGTTTTGTCTGCACCAGGAGCTACCATTTTTCTGGAGAGTCTCCAGAGAAAGGAGAAGGGAACCATGCTCACATAGAGTGGTTCAAAGAGGGAGGTGTGGTTTAAGAAGACGATATAGCGGATCGAATCCCATTTGTCTTTACCCTCAACAGTGAGCCATTTATCTTCTGTTTTATAGAAGATGAGACCGATTATTTTCACTGTACTTAATATGAAAAAGCTAATTAATACTCTCATTTGCCGGTATCATATTGATTTATTTAAGATTTGTATAGAATAATTGGTAAGTCGCATTGAGTTATGAGGTGCTCTAAGTTCTTTACATTACTAGTCATTATTGCTAATCTGCCCCGACATTTAAAAGCAATTTTACTCGCTCTCGGCATAACGATCGGGGGCTAAAATATAAATACCCAGGAGGAATTGTATGATCTATGAGACAGCATTCGTGCTTCGTACAGAAGCTAATGAAGATGCAATCAAAAAAGCTAAAGCAATCGTTGAAGACACAGTTAAAGAAGCTAAGGGTGAAATCTTAGTAAATGATGACTGGGGTGTAAGACAATTTGCTCAAGCAACATCAAAAGGTGTTCAAAAAGGTAATTATCTTTATTTTATGTATAAAGGTGATTCTGCAATCAACACTGAAATCGAAAGACTTTTCAAAATTTCTGAAGACGTTTTAAAATTCATCGTAGTTAGACTTGGTGAAGACGCTGATCAAGAAGCTATAGTTAAGGCTTACCAAAATCCAAGCCACGCAGGTAAGAATGAAAGTGGTTTAGATGCTGAAAAAGAAAAGAAAATGTTCCAAAAGAAAAAGTCTTGTTACTTTTCTGCAAAGAAAACAGCACCAGATTGGAAAGACCCTTCAAGCTATGCTTGGCTTGTTAATGAATTTGGAAAAATCTCTCCAGCTAGAGTTACTGGTTTAAGACCTAAGTACCAAAGAATGGCAACTACTGCGATTAAGCGTGGTCGTTGTATGGGATTAATTTCTTACATGTCTAATCACGTAGCTAGATAATCAGATTATTGATTAATTAGTTACTGTTTAAGATTAAGTACTATGGAATACGGACCACAAGAAACATTTAACTTAAAACCAAATCCGACAAAGCTGATTATGCTTGGATTGATAGCGATTACATTTTGCTTAAGTGTATTTCTATCGGTTTTTGCGGCCATCCCTTTGGCGTTTGGAGTCTTGGTTTATGGAAGAAAGCTTGGGTATTTAAGTGCCTTTGTTTTTGGATTAATAAGTTTAGCGTTATCTTTAGGTGCCGGTGCAGGTTTTGGACTTGTAAGCATTTATGCTTTTTCTTTATTTATAGCGGTTATTTGTATTGAATCCGTTTTACGCAATTTCAACCCAATGAAGACTATTTTATTTGGTGGAATCGCTCTTTTTATTGTGAGTTCAGTTTCGATTCTAGGTTATTTAAAGTCACAAGATACGACTTTAAAAGCTGTTACTGTAAAGTTTATTGAAACGAATGCACAAGCGTTAAAGGAAAATGTTTTTAATTCAAATAAGGCGGGTAATGTAGAGGAAGAGATTAAAAGCTTAAAGATGTTACAAAACCCAGAGAAAACTGCGGATGAAGTTATTAAGGAAATTCCTGGCTATATGATGCTGACTAACTTCTTACTCTTATGGTTTGTTCTTTATCTTTTATTAAAATATAAGAGATTGAAGTATGGGCTGGAGAAGGATCAATATACTGATCATGATCTTTTAAATTTTAAGGTTCCAGATCATTATATTTGGTTAGTTATTATCTCGTTAGGACTCTTGATTTGGGGAAATGAAATAGGTGAGTGGCATACGAGCTTAGGACACTTTCTTATTCAGAGTTTAGGTGCATTCTATTTCTTTCAAGGATTTGGATTGTATATGGCCTTTTTAAACTTTGTTAACTTTTACGGTTTTTTACGAGTGGTTTTGGTGAGCATAACTGTTTTTACAGCAGGTTCTATTATCGCAATCCTAGGCTTATTCGATATGTTTATTGATTTTAGAAAATATTTAAAAAAGAAAGAAATTTAAGGAGATAAAAATGAAAGTAATTTTAACTGATAGAGTGAAGTCTCTTGGCGGTGTTGGAGAAATCGTTAATGTTTCTCAAGGGTACGCAAGAAACTATTTAATTCCTAATTCTCTTGCAATCCTTGCTGATGAAGGTAACAAGAAGCAAATGGAAGACTACCAAAAAATGTTATCTAAGAAAGTTGAAGAAGAGAAAGCTGAAGCTAAGGAATTAGCATCTAAGCTTAATGGAACTGCTTTAACTATCATTAAGAAAGTTGGTGGAAACGGAAGATTATTTGGTACTGTAACAAATACTGAATTATCTAAAGAATTAGCTAAAGCTGGTTTAGATGTTGAGAGAAGACTTATCCAAGTTGATACTCCAATCAAAACTACTGGTGAGTATGAAATCAAAGCGAAACTTTTCCAAGATGTTGAAGCAACATTTAAAGTAAACGTTGAGATGGATCCAAAGCAAGCTGCTGAAATGAAAAAGAAGCAAGAAGCTGCTGAGAAGAAAAAAGCTGCTAAGAAAGATGCTCCAGCTGAAGAAGCTGCTGCAACTGAAGAAGTTAAGACTGAAGAAAGCGAAGCTTAAGAATAAAAATTGCATGGCCGGGTCTCATTTTTTAAGACTCGGCTATGTTATTATTTACTAAAGTCACCCATCACAAAGAATTGAGAGAGAGTTATGATTCCTGAATCTAATAAAGAATTACCACATGATTTATTGGCCGAGAGAGCACTTATTGGTTGTTTGATCGTTGATAACTCTACTTTCGATGAAATCACAGATGTAAATTTAGAAGTGGAAGATTTTTATCATCCACAGTACTCACAAATTTATCGTGGGATTAAAGAATTGGCCGTTGATAGTAAGCCATTTGATCTTGTAAGTCTGTGTGCCAAGCTTAATGATATTGGTAAGCTTGAGATGGTGGGAGGACAAAGTGCTGTCGTTGATATCCTTGAGGAAACTGCCAGTGCTGCCAATATTTATCATTATGCAAAATTAATAAAGAACAAAGCTATTCTCCGTCAAATTGTTCGTACCAGTATGCAAATTACAGATCACGGATTAAATTTTATTGGAGATGTTGAAGAGTTTATTGATGAAGTAGAATCTAAGTTTTTTAATATCTCTTCTCAATCAAAAACGAATCATGTGATTACTTTAAAGGATGCTTTAAAGGAGAACCTGCGCCAACTAGAGCAAGGTAAGAGAGATAAGGGAGAGATCCTAGGTCTAAGTACCGGCTTTCAATCTTTAGATAAAAAGCTCTTAGGTATGCAAGCTGGTCAGATGATTATTGTTGCTGCTCGTCCCGGGATGGGGAAGACATCACTGGCCTTAAATATTGCGGTTAATGCTTGTAAGCACAGTGAATTACCAGTTATGTTTTACTCTTACGAGATGTTAGGCCCTGAGCTTTCAGGAAGAATCTTAAGTAGTGAAGCTAATATTGATTCAAGAAAAATTAGAACAAATGATTATAATGATATGGAACTTAGAAGTTTAGGACATGCTGTTCAAAATCTTTCTAAACTTCCAATATATATAAATGATAATTCCGGAACAAACCTCTTAGATATTAAATCTCAAGCCAGAAAAGTTAAGTCTGATCGTGGAATTGGAATGATTGTTATCGACTACCTCCAACTTATGCAACCACACGTGAGAAAGAATTCTCGTGAGCAGGAAATTGCAGAAATCTCAAGGGGGATTAAAGAGTTAGCAAAGGAATTACAATGTCCGATTATGGCACTTTCACAGCTTAACCGTTCTGCGACTTCTAGAACGGATAGACGTCCTCAACTACAAGATCTCCGTGAATCTGGATCGATTGAGCAGGATGCCGATGTTGTTATGCTTATTCACCGTGAAGGTTATTATGATGAGAATGTGCCCGATAAGAATGTGGCAGAAATCATTGTGGCAAAGAACAGGGCGGGTGAACCAGGTACTGTGAAAACAGCATGGGTTGCAAGTCTTACTAAATTTGCTGAGCTTGATCCTTCCCAGTACCCACAAGAAGATTAAAGTCTTTTTTATCCAGATGAACCAGATGAATAAAACGAATAGTTATTTTTATCTAAACGATCTGGAGCGCTTTTTACACCTGACTCAACCTTGTCTATGTGAGCTTTATTATAAGCAATTTAAATTAGATCTTTTAACAGGAGAGAAGACTCTCATTACTCAAGCAGATATTGAGTTAGAGTTAGAACAAACTAAGCTTAGTCACTCTTTTGAAAAGCCAGTTGTTTATCATTTTTTCTATGAAGCAGGTTATCTTTTTAATGAACTCGCAGAGCTTGTAAAAGATACCACTCCTTTATTTATAAAAATAATTTATCAAAATGCCACTTTAGAAGATATTCCTCTTAAGGATGAAGTCGAAGAGTTCGATTTATCGCCAATTGATTATCCTCGTTTTAAAAAATATAAAAAACAATTTCGAGAAGTTCAAAAGAATTTAGTTAAGGGAAATTGCTATCAAGTAAATTTAACCGCTCCTTTTTATTTAAAGTTTGAACAAGCTCAGAAAGAAGACTTTATCCATGCTATTTGGCGAAAAGCTTCTACTAGAGCTGCATTTGCTCATTGCTCTTATATTGATAGTCTTGATAAATTATTTCTGTCTAATTCACCTGAATGTCTTTTTAAGTATTATAAAAAAGATGATAAGGCCTATATTTATTCTCTGCCTATTAAAGGAACAATTAAGCAAAGTGAAAAAGAGAATACAGAAATAACTTTTAAAAAACTTGTGAGCTCAAAAAAAGAACAAGGTGAACTCTATATGATTGCAGATCTTATTCGCAATGATCTATCTCGTATTGAGCTTAGGCCTAGTGAGGTGGTTAGTAAGAAATCTAAGTTAGAAGTACCAGGTATTGTTCATCAATACTCTGTTTTAAGAGTTGAAGTTAGTCATGCAGTAAATCTCTTACAAACACTGAAAGCATTATTTCCAGGTGGAAGTATTACGGGAGCACCAAAGTATAATGTGATGAAGCATATTAAAGAGATTGAGGCCTATGAGCGTGGCTTTTATTGTGGCTCAACTGTTCTTTTGTATAAGAATATAAAGTCCGCTTCTATTAATATTCGCTCCAGTGAAATTGATTTTAATAATAATGAAATTAAGTACGGCTCCGGTGGAGGCGTCACGATATTAAGTGATGCGAAGAGCGAGTTTGATGAGCTTTTTGTGAAAATGAATTCCTTTCTTCACCTATTCCCCATGAAAAGTTAACAAATGGTTAACAATTTTAAAGAGTTATCCACAATTTCTTAATTCAAACTTAAGAAAAAATCACAATTTCTTACATCTCTATTAAGTTGTTTGACATAAGAATTTCTAAATAGATATGCTTGGTTTCAAGAGAGGGGGAACCATCCACGGAGTAAGGATGGTTTGAAACAACTGCAAGGAGATAAGCATGTTGGATCAAATTACTAATGAGCAAGAGCTTGTAAGCCTAGATTCACTAGCAGCTCTAACTGGATTTCCGGTAGAGATGATTAAGTCTGAGCTATTCAAGGACTCGGCATTAGAAAATGAAAAAATCAGTCTAGCTGATTTAAGAAAAGCAATGGTCAGCTACATTGACGCTACTATGTTAGAAGGTGCAGAATCTTAATTTTTGCACCTCTACATTGTTCTTAATGAAATTCATTTCTTTTATTTCTATTATCTGCATAACATTTACTTTTAATTTAAGAGCGCAAGATACAATTGAGGATGATCTTAGTGATCAGATTATTGATGAGTATCGCTATCTAGAAAAATTAAAGTACGTGCTCTTACCGCACAAAGGCACCTTTATTCTTCCGTTTAGTTATAATAATAATCCTAATGGTAAAATACCTGAAGAAAGTTTCCCTGCAGATCTAAGAGAGAAGAGGGGACGCTTCAATGATTATCTTGAAACTGAATTTCAAATTTCTTTTTCCATTTTAACCAATAGAAATGTTTTTAATACAGGTTTTAATACCTACTTTGGTTATACCCACCACTCCTGGTGGCAAATTTATAATGATGATTGGTCAAGACCATTTCGTGAAACGAATTACGAACCTGAATTTTATGGTCGCAAAGTATTAAATGAAAAAATTGATTTCTTAGGAGGTCATCTCTTGGCCTATGATATTGGAGCTGTTCACCAGTCCAATGGAGAAGTTCAAGAGAACTCACGCAGTTGGAATCGGATCTTCACTCGAGTTGCATTTGTTCACGATAATCTACTTATTGTACCTACACTTTGGTATCGCCTGCCTGAGGGAAATGAGGATGATAATCCTCGAATGTATCGCTATCGTGGTTATGGAAATGTCGTTTTAAAGTATCGTTATGAAGAACATAATACTTCTTTAAAAGTTATGCCCGGAACTAAGTTTGCTGGTTATGAACTAGAGTATACTTTTCCTTTTGAAGAAGGGATTCGTTATTATATTAAGGCCGGATATGGTTATGGATTATCTTTGCAGGATTATGATCATGAAAATAGACGCATTGGAATTGGTTTTAAATTAGCTGATCCCTTTAGTTATGATCCAAAAGATCCAAAGCTCTAATTTAAAATCTCTTGAATCTTATCTTTAAGTGGGCTTAGCATATTGGCCTCACCATAGTCTTTGGCCGGATCGCCAATAAGCCAATCATAGCAACCACGTCCATAGTCATGGTAATTATATCCCGTGCCTCTTACATGCACCCCAATGATCTCAAAAGTCGTTGCATCAAAAATGGCACTACCTGAATTAACTGAGAAAGTATCAAGGTGGTGGCGAAATGAATTTGGTTGGTCTTCAGTGGCGATAATTTCACTATCATCAGTCAGCTTTTGAGTCACACCTAATGGGTAACCTAAGACAAAGAGGGGAGTAGTTACTGAGTAATTATGATCTAGATTGAGCTTAATGGGTTTTCTATTTTTAACTTTTCTTTTTAGCTTGATAATCGCTACATCGAGCATGCTATTCCAATCAAAAATATAAAGTGGCATTTCATCTTCAATTTCATAAACATTCTCTTTTGGAAGAAAGTGAATATTTTCAGAACTCGTTTTTTTATAATCAAAGGCCACTACGTACTTACTAGGATGAAAATTATCATTTGGATCTGGATCTAAACAATGAGCTGCTGTTAGAACAAGATCTTCAGCAATAAGCGAGGCCGAACAATTAGCCAGTTGATACTCGTTAGAAAAATTAGCATCTGCACAGAAATTAAATCCATCTTTTAATGTCTTGGTTTTAATCTCATAACCTGTTTGAGTTTTATTTAGTTTCACTTTTTGAATGAGACTTGGAATGCTGCTGGAGAGTGCTTTAATCTTTGGATCTTTTATTTCATGAAAATCTTGGCGATCATCGCCGTGGAAAATACTCGCAAAGAGAATACTAGTAAAAGTTAAAAGGAAAAAGACTATTTTCATAGTAAATCAGTACCTTACTTTTCATTTTGATTCTAGCAAGTGTGTAAAAATAGAGCTTTTAATTAATAATGTTTTGGCACCTTAATTGCTACTTAATATATAGGAAAAACGTTCCGGCTGAGATTTTAACAGCTTGGAAATGCTAATATGTTAAAAAAGTCTTAATTTGTTAAAATTTTAGACAAGGAGTGACAAAATGACCAAGAATTTAATTATAGTAATAGTCATATTGGCTTCAGCTAAGTCGTGGGCAAAGAGCTCAAAGTATATTCCTTATATAATAAAGAAGGGAGATATTGTTTCCCAATTACTAGTAGATAATGAGTTGACTCCTTTATATGGATCAAAGATGTGGGTTGAGAAAGTTCTTAAGATGAATCGACTAACTTATGCCACAGCTAAAAAGTTGGAGCCAGGAGATGTGATCGTAATACCTAAAGAAAGTTATATTTTTAAATCTGCTGAGTATAAAGACTCTATTTCAAGTATGGCCGCTGCTACCGAGAGAAAGTTAATAAAGAAACTTAAAAAGGAATATTTTGCAGAAAAAGAACATAACTTAACAACTAGTGCTCAAGCATTTGTTCAGTCTTATGACTTCGGTGGTGCTGACTTTGTTAATATTGATCAAAACTTCAAACTATCTATTGAGTATAAGAAAAAACAATTAAAAAATAATGGCATCTCTATTAACCCACTAATTGTTGGATCTATTATTACACAGTCTCAAGCGAGCTTTAATGAAAAGGATAGTTTAAGTGCTGACTTTACACCATCTTATCAAGTTGATGCAGGAACAGAGTTTTACTTATCAAGTTATGACCTTGCTCTTACAACTCTATTAAGAGCTGAGCAATTTTCTAGGCTCTATTTTGAGAATAATGAATATGAAGTTAAAACAAGATCAAATACATGGGCGATGGCACAAATTAGAAAAGATTTTAAAAATAAGAAGAATACCTATTATATAGGAGCTGATTACGCACAGGCATCTGAACTTGGAGGAAGAGTTGTTGGTGGTTTTCTTGGAGTCGATTTCTTAAAGCATTATCAATTCATGTTAAGAACTGAAAACTCTACTTTCATTTTGGGAGAGAAGGCTCAACAAACCGCTCAAAGTGTGAGCTTAGGTTATAGGTGGTAAAATGAATAAGTTAATTTTAATAATTTTAGTTTTCAGTTTAGTAGCATGTAAAAATAATGTAAGTGATGGCGAAAGCTCAGTCGTAGATACACAACCAGCAACTGATTGTACTTTATCAGATACTCAGGCACCTGTTCTTGGTGGTAGTATTTCTTTTAGTAGTGAAGCAACAATTAATAAATCTCCTGAGATTAAATTTAATAAAGCGACAGATAATTGTGAGCTTTCCCATTATGAAATTTCTATTGGAACTAATGTTGGAGGAGAGCAAGTTGTTTCAAAATTAAATATCGGAGATGAGACAACTTATACTGTTGAAAATTTAAATCTTAATTATAGTGATGTGTATTATTTAAGTTTGAGTGCTGTCGATAAAGCAGGAAATAAATCAAGCTTGTTAAGTAGTAGCTCATTTCAAGTTTTTACACCGAAAACTCTTCCAAATATGGTTCTTTGGTTAGATGCATCCCGTTTAGATCAAATACTAGATAGTGAAGGTGATGACGCTAATTCTGCAAACTTTTCAAGTGATGTAAAAACATGGAATGATGTATCAGAAAGTACAAGTGAGCATCACTTTGTGAAGGAAGGACAGGGGTTTCCACAATTTGATGTTAGTGATCGAGGCATTAGTTTTTCCGGTAATCAAGAACTGATGGGAACAGTTGACCATGTTGATATTAATACAGGTTTAATTAATCAAAGAAACTTAACAGCAGTCTTTAAAACGAGTGATGAGATAAATGCTCGTCAAGTTGTATACGAAGAAGGTGGAAGTGTTCGTGGAATTAATATTTATATTGAGAATGGCCAAGTTAAATGTGGTTTTTGGAATGATCGTAATGATGGTGATGGCCAGCAAGGTTTTGTTGAAGTTGCCTCAAACATATCATCTAACACTCTCTATGTAGTGAGTTTAATTTTTGATTATTCAAACTTTGTGGACGCTAGCTCTGCCCCAGGTACTATCGAATGTTATGTAAATAAAGCAAGCACCGGTGTTGTTGATACGACCTCTCGCTTACATGCTCATAGTGGTGATATTGGAATTGGTGGAATGAATAATGATTCATACTTTTCTGATGGAGCAGCAAACGGAGATGGTCTTTACTTTGATGGAATTTTTTATGAACTCCTTATGTATAATAAAGCACATACTGATTCCGAGGTTGAGAAATTGCAAGAGTTATTATTGAAAAAGTGGAAGTAAGTGCTTTAAATTACTCAATTAAACCAAAATACTCAATTTTGTGATATAATATATTTCTGCTTCATTTCCTTACTCCCTAGAAGGAGTCTACATGACTAAACTTAACTCTAAGTGGAAAGAACCCTTTGTCTTTGAAAGAATCTCTAATATCTATACTTTCTCAAAGGATCCACTTTTACAGAAGAATGTGCATAAGCACATCTTTATTCCATGGAACGAAAGTTTCTGTGATGAGTTTATGTTTAAATTGAAAAAGCAAATTATTCAAAATGGTAAGTGTCATGTTCCATTTTTAAATGAGGATCTAACAAAAGGTTTTATTGCTCCCGAATTAATTGAGGAATTAAAGGGGCAAATAGAAGCTGGTATTGAGACGCATTTAATTATGAGTAATCTCGATTCAATTCATGTTTATCGCTTAGACGATATTCATAAGTCCCATAAGCTTAAGGCCGGAATTCCGGAATTAGATAAAAACAATTATTCTATATGGTTTGAGCTTGGTGATATGTATGTTCACCAAGCCAACCATGTGGATGAGTGTGAGTCGATTGAGTGTGCTCTTGAGAGTTTAATTATGGATCAACAGACTCATAGTTTATTTGTTCCATTTAATACTTTTAAAATTGCAGGTACTAAAGAAGAGGTGGTAACCCCTTCAAGATGGTTAGAAATTGAAAGAAATCTAACTTATGATTACTTTATTCGTACTTGTGAGCTGGAAGAGAATGTTTATCAAGACTCTTGGAATTTATTATCTAAGAGAACCCAGCACTGTTTAATTTCATCAGAGCTTGCTCGTCACAAAGGTATTCTCTTAAGAGATGAAGAGAAGGTAGAACTTTTAAAGGAATCTTTTGAGTTTTATTTTAGTGCGGTGATTAATGAGTTAAATGAAGTTTATATTCGTCCATTAATTAAGGCCTTTCATCAATATGATTGCTTAAGAGAAGCTTGGGAGGAGATTCACTCAGGTCTAGTTCATCCTAAGATTACGGAGATGATTGGTGAGTTTATTAAAGATGATAATGCTCAAATTGATTCCATCGAAAAATTCTTAGAGTATCAAGTTAGTGCAAAGTCATTTTTATTTTCATTAAAAAATAAATTTACTAAGAAAATTAATCATAAGGAATTTCTTTTAATTGAAAACTTTCTATGTCGCCAAGAAAGTTTAATTGAATCATTCTCTTGCCGTCACCTTGATCGCAAGCTTGAGTCTTTATTGGAGATAAAGGAATGTATTAAAAGCTTAATCGATAATAGAGATAAGATGGAGTTGAATGAATTAAAAGATTATAATTTAAAGTTGACTCATTTACTCACGATAATGGCCTCTACCCACTATGAAGATAATATTTTCTTTAAACTAGTAGAGGAGAAAACTTCAAAAGGTGTTATCAAGCGTAGTTTCGAGGATGAGGTAAAACAACTCAAACGATTTAGCTCAAGTTTTAATGATAAAAAAGCAGCTTAAAGGGAAGTAAACTAAACCGGAAAATCAGTCCCTTAGAAAATTTATTTATAAAGTTCTATCCTAAGTCACCGATTATTTAATCAAGGGAATAAATTTTTAATGGGATAGAATTATGGATATCGCAACGGTCATTGGTTTAGTACTCGCTATTGCATCAGTAATAGGCTCGATTCTTTCAGGGGGATCAATAGGAGCATTTATTGATGTACCTTCCATTCTGGTAGTGGGGGGAGGAGTTATCTCGGCAATCTTTATTAAGTGGCCGATGGAGCAAATTAAGACACTTGTTCCGGTCTTTATGAAATCAATCTTTTTTACTCCCGCAGATAATGTGGCCATGCTAGATGAAATTCAAAAGCTAGCAGACACCGCAAGACGTGAATCTGTTTTTGCTCTGGAAAAAGTTCCAGTAGAAGATCCGTTTTTAAAGAAAGCGGTTACTCTCGCAGCAGATAACCGTCCACCAGATGTGATTACCTCTATTTTACAATTAGAAATTGATTCAATGGAAGAGAGACATAAGACAGGTATCTCTATACTAGAAAATATCGGAGCCGATGGTCCGGCATTCGGAATGATTGGTACTCTGATTGGTCTGGTTATCATGCTTCAAAACTTAAGTGGTGGTCCTGAGCAATTAGGGAAGGCCATGGCGGTTGCGATTTTGACGACCTTCTATGGTGCATGTATTGCAAACATCTTTGCGATTCCAGTAGCAAATAAACTTAAGTTTAGATCTGCTGCTGAGTCTATGAAAATGAATATTATTATTGCTGGTGTTTTAGGAATTGTTGCTGGGGAGAACCCTAGAGTAATTCGTGAAAAATTAGATTCTTTCTTAGCTCCTGGTGAAAGGACAAAAGAAGAGGCGGGTGAATAATGGCCGATGAAGACGGAAATTGCCCAGAGCCACCAGTATGTGAGGAATGTCCACCAGAAGGTGCGCCCGCATGGATGGCCACATTCTCGGATCTGGTTACCTTACTACTAACATTCTTCGTTCTACTCTATGCTATGAGTAAGCAGGATGAATCAAAGTTTAAGTCTGTTGCGGGTTCAATTCGTAAGGCCTTTGCTGGTAACTCTAAAGTCGTTGGACCGACTCCTATTACAGGGAAGTCTCCAGATGATGCTGTGACTATGATTGAAGCACAAGAACCAGTTGAGCCTTTTCCAATTGATTTATTAACCACTGAAGGTCTCCTTGAAAAATATGAAATGAACCGAGAGAGTGATGAAAAAATTGTCGAGATGAAAAAAGTCTTACAAGATTATAACCTTTCAGAAAATGTACGCATGTATCAAATGAATGAAGGGGTAAAGATTCGTGTTAAAGATAAGATTATTTTTGAAAAGGGCTCGGTGGTGATGGCCGATGCTAGTGCAACTGCTGCTGTTCAAAAAATAATTAGGCTTATGCGTGATAATGATTGGACTTTATTTATTGAAGGGTATGCTGAGCCAGGTGAGAGCTATAAGAAAGATGGTAAAAGCTTTGATGCCTTTGATTTAAGTTCACTGCGTACCAGTGTTGTGACAAAATTCTTAATTAAAGAGGGGATTCGCCCTGAGAAGATAACTTCTGTTTACTACGGAGATACAAGAGCAGTTGAGGGAGATATAAACCGTAAAGTTGAGTTTGTTCTTCGTAAGCGTGATCTTAAGACTCCAGGTAAATATGTCCCAGCACAATAATATAGAAATTTCTAATATCGATTTTGAGGGAACACTTGAAAGCTATTTAAGAGAGCTTTTAAAGTGTTCTCGTAATTTTCTAAAAAAAAGTTCACTAACTAAGAAACAATTAAATCTTAATATTAAACCAAAAGAGACTTTATTTATCCCTATTGAGGTTATTAATCATGGTGAAATTAACCCCATCTATTCGGGAGAAGAAATAAAGCTAATTGGTGAAACTGATGAGTTTTTAATTCTCTCTAAGCCCGCTAATACACATATGCATCCCCATACTTATAGGGATCAAAATACTGTGTTAAATAGTTTTTACCAATTAGGGATTGGTAATTACTTAAAGGTGAATCAAGCTGAGTACGATCGAGGTCTCTTGTATCGACTTGATTATGCAACTTCTGGCTTAGTTTTATATGCTAAGAGTGATGAGGTTTATTTAAAGTATCGAGAAAACTTTCATGATCTTGTTGAGTCTAAAGAGTACTTGGCCATTTGTAAGGGGGAGTGCTCGGATGCTTTATTAAAAGATAAGGTTAATTATCGAGGAGAAAAAAAAGGTGCGGGCTATGTGGTTGAGCATGGAGAGTATAGTGCCTTTATCGAAGTTAATCACATTAAGTATCTGGCAGATAAAAACCTTAGCTTAGTTAAAGTTAAACTCTATGAGGGAATTAGGCATCAAATAAGAATTCAGCTCTCTCATAATAAAAATCCCATCCTAGGGGATGATTTATATCAAGGGCCTAAAGCAGATCGCTTATATCTTCATTGCTATCGTTATACGATTAATGGTGAAACTTATTGTGATGAAAACTTAGGAGTCTTTAGGCAGCTCTTTGACTTTGACGGTAAGTTTTAAATGATTCGCCATTCGCTCTTTATCCTTAATCTCTCTTAATTGAACGAGAGCTTCTCCATCAGTTTGCGCCAAAATACGATAGTACTTACCTTTTAAATATAATTTAAAACTCAGTAGATGTACCAACGTTTCTGGATTCGCCATTAAGGCAAATGACTTAATTTCATTGGCAAGAATGCGATAATAAAGAGCACGAGATTGTGTTGGCTCAATTGGATTTTCTTTTACTTTGACTCTTAATATAAGGCTGTCTTTATTTGCACAGCGAAGCTTCCAATGATCTGGTAGCTTGGATTGCATACGATCTTCTAATGACTTACAGGTTGATGGAATATAACGCATTGAAATTTCATTCCACCATATTTTTGTCTTCTCATTAGAGAGAAACAGAACAAACATTATAACTCCAGTTATAAGCACTGGATATTTCATAGCACCTTTCCAAATCATAGGTATATTATCTACGATTTCTTGTTCATTTGCACTAAAGAATTAATGAGAATAACCGATATGATTAATCAAGTATATCAATGAGGTTTTATGAATCATACACAGACTATGTTAGCGGATGAGAATTTTTGGAATGTCGTAAAATACCTTACGACCTTAAAAGAGAAGACTGATATTCAATTTATACTCGATGAGCTCTCTCTTAATCAAACACAACTCTATAGCTATCTCAATTTCCTAAAAGATGTTGGAATGCCTATTGAGATCTATGAAACCCCTAAGGCAAAGTTACTAGAAGTTAGTTATGCCCAAAAAGAAATTAATGTTAAATTTAATCTCTTTGAGTGGTTATGCTTTCAGGCCACTTTTCCAACCCTCGCAAACCTTGAACAACAACCATACTTTGAACAATTAAAAAATAAATTAACATCCTTAGAAGAACAAAATAAAGAACATGACCTCTTCCCAGCATTGGAGACCTTTGCGAGTAAAGTACAATCCTATACTCCTCATGTGGTCGCTTCCGATGCATGCCTAAGTAATGAAATTGTATCATTTTTAGAAGAAGCAATTTTAGAAAAAGAAGTCATTAATTTAAAACTAATCAATCAAACTCATTCAATCAAATTATATCCAAGAAAGATCGTTTTCTTAGATGGGAAATTAAATATTGTAGCCGAAGGAATAGAAGATAAATGTTTAACAAATATTTCAATCGAATCTATTCAATCCGCTCATGATGCTCAAGTGGACTGGACTCCAATGTTTTCTGCACTTGAAATTGATGATTTTATTGCCTCTATTAGGGCCATCACTGAAAATGAAGTTAGAATTGTTCTAAAAGTATATTCAAGAGAAAAATTTAATACCGATCTGAAGCATCATCATTTTGGAAATCAATGTATGTTTACTAACCCTGAGGGTGATCATATTTGGGCCGCGAGTATTGAACCAAGTGACGAATTATATGATTGGCTAAGTGAATTAGGTAAGGACATTGAGATCTTAGACCCAATTAGTCTAAAGAAAGATTTATTAAAGTATTGCGAAGAGAAATTGAAAAAGATAGCCTAAGGGCATGGATAAACAAAATAAATTCTTTATCATCTCTTTTTTACCAGCATTAGCTTACTGGTATCTAGAAGCGAATTATGATTTAAAAATTGCATTAATCGGTGGAGTTGGACTCGCCATTTTAGAAATTTCTTTTGAGAAGTTCTTTTTAAAACACGTTCATAAAATATCACTATTTAACTTTTACCTTATTGTCTTTCTTGGTCTCATTGCATTTATTGGCAATGATGGAATTTGGTATAAGCTGCAACCATTTTTTACGGGATTAGCGATGAGTGGTTTTCTTTTTTATAAAAAAATTAAAAACACATCTTTTATGCAGGAGATGATGACTGAGTTTGGAAATGAGCCAGTCCTATCAGATGAGGCTATGAAGAAGATGGAGTTTCATATGGCCATTTTCTTATTAGTCTATGGTTGTTTTATGGCAGCAGTCGCCATTACAATGACAACTGATCAATGGATATTTTTTAAAACAATTGGCTTTTATATTGCCAGTGCTGTCTTTTTCTTAATTGAGATGGTAATAATTAGAAAAGAAATTATTAAAAACAAAAATGATTAATTTATTATATCTCTTACTTATTCCCATTTACTTTGCAATGGCCTGGCTCTTTCCTTGGAAAGACTATCAGATTGATTCAACCATTTCGATTTCATATATTTGGGATATTTTATTCTGTATTCTCGTATCACTATTGCTGAAAACACCCTTTAAAATTAATCTTAATAAAGGTTTTATCATTAGGGCTCCTTTATTAGCACTAATGGCATTATTATGCGTTTATATTGCTAAGTGGACTAATCTTAATGCACCTTTTCGTTATATTGAAAATCTGGCAATGCAAATCATTATTCTTGCCCCTTTAATTGAAGAATTGGTTTTTAGACATGCTCTTTATGAAGTGATTAAAAAATCAAAGCTTAAAATGCTATTTCAATACATACTTGGCAGTTTGCTCTTTTCTCTAAGCCATGCTCCTGCCATTTATTATCTACCTGCTGATTTTCATGGATTTATCTATTTTCAATTAATTTATACATTCATTTTGGGATGGATAATTATTAAGGCCAGAGAAAGATCGGATAGTTTACTCGAACCGATCGTTTTACACTTTATTTTTAATTTTATCTTTTATTTAAGTGTGAAGTATTCCCTTATTTAAAGAGACAGATCATTTAAGCTTAAGACCCGATTAAATTGAGAAGGAATTAAATTAAAGACTTTAAAGAGAAGCCTTCTTAAACGAGGATGCCTAGAAAGAGACAGGGCCAAATTAACCCATAATTGGTAATTCATGTATAATGCTCTTACTCTTAATTTCTTTATAAATAGAGCTTGCTCTCCAGTCATAATTTCTGCACTTTTAAAGCCTAGGCTTAAGCCTTCGCCAGTGATTCCATCTAAGAAGTAGTAAGCATCACCTAGAAAAGTAATATTCCCATCTTTAATCTTTTTACTATAACGATCAAAGGGCCCATATGCTTTAAAGTCATCTAAGAACTTATCTTGTTCTAATTTTTTAAAAAGCTTAGGAAAGCTTTCTAAAAGCCTTTCTTTTAATTGGGCACCAGCTTGAAACTGATCTTGATACCAAAGAAACGCAACCTCAATAACTTGATTACTTACTGGTGTGACATAGGCCTCGAGTTTGTGTGCCCAATAGACTTCAACTTGTTGACTCCAAGGACTAAGGGAAACATGAAACCTTGCTCCCATCCTTTTTTGACCAGTTCGCACTTTCTCATTCTTAGTTAGTTTTCTCATTTGAGAATGCAAACCATCACAGGCATAGATTTCTTTAAAATCCTTTAGAGCATTAAGTTCTGTAATCTTTGAATTGGGGTGAAGAAAAATACTTTTATGCTCTTTACACTTATAATAGAGGGCCTTAGATAATTCTTCTCTTTTGACTCCTAGAGCATTCTTTTTAAAGAAACCGATTAGTTCCAAGTCATTATCAATGTATTTAATGCCATTAAATGCATAGGCATTAAGGTGATTAAATTTAATATCAAGTTCCTCTAGTTTGTGAACTCCACTAGGCATAATACCTTGACCACATACTTTATCTCTAGGCCATGTACCTTTTTCAAATAAATGAACTGCTAGTCCTTTTTGACTGAGTAGGAGTGCCGTGTATAGGCCAATTGGGCCACCACCAATGACTGCAACCTTATCCATTTTGTTTAAAGGCCTCTTGATAATTATTAAAATCACTTAAAGACTTTTCTTCTAACTTAATTCTAAAGAATAAAATCACTCCATTGATAATTGAAAATACCAGAGCCGCACTAAATAATTTCATGGCCAGAGGTAGGAAGGCGATCTCAAGAATGACTCCAATATAATTGGGATGGCTCACTTTAGTAAAGATTCCATCTTTTATAACAGGTGCTTTAGGAAGTACTACTATTTTAGTCGTCCAGCGTTCACCTAGAGTTTTTATTGCTGTTATTCTTAGGGCCTGTCCTAAAAAGAACATACTCAAACCAATAATTAAAAATAGAGGAGATGTAGAGATACTTGTAAAGAATGCACTATATAGTAAATAAAGTATCCATGATGTATGCATAAGAACCATGAAGATATAATTAGGCTCTGAGATTACCTTTGCTCCCTGACTTAAGAGTGTCTCTTCATTTCTTTTAGAGAGGCGTAACTCGTAGATTCTCTGAATCATAGTAAGAACAATAATAATTTGAAGAATTAATTCCATTTTAATAGTCCTAGTTCCGCACTAAATGCTGGACCCATAGCAAGGCTTAGAGCATAGTCACCTGTATGTTTATGCTGTGATTGCTTATTTTCATTTATCATTCGATACATAATATCTAAGACAGAAACACTACTCATATTGCCTTTTTCTTTTAAGCTTTGCCAACTATGCCTTAATTCATTTTCTGTAATTTCTAAAGCATTCGCCAATGCCTCTAGGACTTTGGGGCCACCGGGGTGAGCAAAGTATGTGCTTATATCACTTTGTTCTAATTGATACTCTTTTAAAAAGTTTTTAAAAGGCTTAGGAATATTTTCTTGGGTAATTTCAGGAACACCTTTGGAGAGAATAATATTCAAGCCCTTTTCACCAACTTGCCAACCCATAACATTTTCTGTGTCAGGAAAAAATACGCTTTTTGAACCTAACCATTTTAATTGAGACTTACTTGCAAGTGGATGTTCATCTCCTACTAAGAGTACACAAGCAGCACCATCTCCAAAAAGAGCAGTGGATATTAAATTGGCAACACTGATATCTTCTGTTTGAACCGTTAGTGAACATAACTCAACTGAGAAAAATAATACCGCCTCTTTAGGGTAGGCCAATAGGTAATCACAGGCCCTATTAATACCAGCAACTCCGGCCATACAACCAAGTCCTAAGAGTGGGTTTCTTTTGGTATCACTCTTAAATTTTAAATGATTCATCACTCTGACCTCTAATGAAGGAATAGCAAAGCCTGTTACTGTATTTGAATAGAGTGCACTAATATCACTCGCTTCTAGGCCATTAGCATTTAGAGCTTTCTCTATTGCATCTTTTGCCAATAGAGTTGCACTTTTTATAAAGTGATTATTTTTTTCATCAAAGCTTTGCAATTTGAAGTAATCTTCTAATGGAAGTGCGAGGTGGCGAGATTCAACTTGTACATTATTTTGAATTCCATCTAGGCGTTTGGTATTAAAAATTTTCCCATCCCAGATCTCTTTTAGTTTTTCAATTAATTGAGTTTGAGAGTAGTAGTAGTCTGGAAAGCTCATTTGAATGTCTGTTAGATAGGGCATTTATTCCTTCCTTTTCTCTGGATGCTCATTTAATCTAGAGATGAACACTTAATTAAACCAAATGAGTTAATTTAAATGCAAATTAAAAACTTGGCGTCTAATAAATTCTCAATGCTGCTCTTCTGCTTAATGACTACTTTAGGTATTGGAGGCATTCTTTATACCCAAGACCTCTACCAGAATAACAAAGAAACAGTTTTTTTGACTAAACAGGGCATTAAAAAATACCAAGCATTTCAGTCAGAGTTTAACGAGAAGCACTATTTAGTAATAAAAAAAGAGTACTTAGAACCCATAGATGAAACCATAGAACAAAGCTTCTATGATCAAGTATTAGCGTTAGAAGATTTTTGTGAAGAGCAATGTAGTTTTATCACTTCTCAAAATATGCCCCAAGTTTTTCTTCAGTCCTTTAAACTTAAAAGTGATCGACACCTGGCCTTTATTGCTATGAGCAGTGGAGACGATCAAATATTAAAAGAATTGGTTATCAAGTTAAAAAGTGAAGCTTTTTGGGATAAGCGTATAAAAATACTTGGAACGCCTTATACCAATTTAATTTTAGATGATTATTCTAAGAGTATTAAAACTTATCTTTTTCCAGCACTCTTTATTGGAATACTCATCTCATTAACACTACTTTATAAATCTCTATGGGTTGGTTTACTCCTTTTCTTTCCTTGCCTTATGAGTGCTAGTTTAAGTTTATTTCTTACAAAATTTATTTTTGTGCAAAGTAATTTAATCATCTCAATTATACCACTTTTAATGTTTGTCATTAATCTCGCCTTAGTTTTTCATTTGTATTGTACTTGGAGAGAATGTTTAAGCTTTAAAACTGTATTAGAGCAAAAATTTAGACCAATTTATCTTATGGTCATCACAACAGTGGTTGGCTTTGCCTCTCTTTATCTATCAGATTTAAAGGCCATCGCAGACTTTGGTGTCTTGAGTGGGGTTTGTATCTTACTAAGCTCAGCCCTAACCTTACTTTGGTTTAAAGTTATTAATGATCTTTTTAGACATAAGCTTAAGGGGAGTGAAGATAATTATTTAAATAGGATTCAATTTCGCTCTGATCGATTCTTTAGCTTCAAAGTCATCGCACTCATAAGCGTAATAGGTATTCTTTTGGGAGGCTATTATTTTAATAAGGTTGAAGTTATAACTGATGCTAATCGCTATTTTCCAAAGGAAACGGGCATTACTCAAAATATGCAAAATGTATCGAGTACAGTTATGGGCTTACCGCTAATAGAGGTAATCATAAGAAATGATGAAGTCAATTTAGATAAATTAAATGAGATACAGCGTTTAGAAAAAAGACTAGCACAAAAACTAAAAGATTATCAGCTCGACTATTTGAGTTTAAACAAACTAGTTTCCAAAGCTAACTTTGTTTATACTAAGAAAGAAGAATTACCTCAAATTGCAATTGCTTATCAATCATTAACAAATTCCTTACCTGCGAGCTTAAATGAAAGTTTTCCTTATGATAAAAATTATCGCATAACAATTTATGGCATGGCCTTGAATGTTGATCGTTATGAGGAGATCATAAGTCTAATTAATTCAAACTTTAAAGATCAGAAAATAGAATTTAATGGATTATTTTATCACTTAATGGTGGCTCAAAAAGAAATGATAAGTACCCTCATAAAAAGTTTTTTGGCCTCTCTTTTAATTATTGCAATCATTGCTTTTTTAGCATTTAAATCCATAAGAGTTTTCTTCTTATTTCTTGGTGTAAATATCATTCCTGTTTTAATCTCTTTTCCAATAATGGCCTGGACAGGATTATCTTTTAATATTGCAACTGTGATGACTTATAGTATTTCCCTGGGACTAATTGTAGATAGCTCTTTTCACCTCATCCATGTTTTGGCTAAGAAGGAAGTTGATAAAGATTTTTATCATAAAACGGTTGCGATACCGATTGTGAGTACGAGTATTATTTTAATCCTTTCATTTTTATTATTTGGACTTAATCCCTTTTTACCCATTCGTCAGTTTGGACTTTGTCTAAGTTTGATATTAACACTAGGGCTTATTTTTGATCTTAAGATTTTACCCACACTATTTCTAAACAGGTCGAATTTATAGAATTTGCAAGATATTCTTGGCACCATATCTACTTATCATTTGGTAAGTGTCTCCGTGATTTTAACTACTTAGCCTTCCTGTATACAGTGAAAAATATTTAGTCTACTCCCGGGCTTTTCATTCATTTATAATTGCATTGAGGGAGTTATCTATGAAAATAAGTGTATTTTTATTAATGCTAAGTTTATTTACTCATGCCTATACCTTGGGGATCTATACCGATGAAGCAGGGGGAGCCAAGGCACAAGAAGTTATTAGAGAATTACAAAATACTTATCCATTCAATGTCCTTGATATTGAATACAGAGTTATTCCTCAGTCTACAGCTGATCTTGATTGTGGCTTTCGCTCTGATATAGCACGACTTCCAACCTGTAATAGTGGAAAACAAAGAAGACACGCTAGAAGAAATGATATTGATCAACCATTAATTATTATGGATCACGATACATATGGTGGAAGTGGTGGCGGAATTCCTGTTATGACAACCAATACACCTCCAAGCACTATGGTTCATGAGTATCTGCATACCTTAGGGCTATGTGATGAGTATGAATACGATGCAAGTGAAGCAGATCGCTATTGTCGAGGAATGGACAGTAGACCTAACTCAGCAATTATTGCACCAAATTCTAGTTATGCATCTGATGGTGAAGCTAGAAATGAGCACGATAGAGATATCCCTTGGTATGGAGATATTGCAGCCACGACTCCTATTACCAATGGAGGATCATCTGCCAGAAGACTTGGAACTGGATCTGTGGGGAATGTTCTTGCTCCAGTTAATAGAACAACTAGTCCAACAACCATCTCAAGTCCGATTGGTTTATACCGTGGTACAGCTTGTGATAATGCTAGTCGTAGGTATCACTTATGGCACCCAGGGCAAGAAAGAAATATTATGGAGCGTTTAGATGCTGGTCTAGGACGTGCTAATGAAATCGCAGTAAGAAGAATTCTCCTAGAACGTGGAGCTCAGTTTAAACCAGAGTTTGATCCAACTGCAAGTCCACAAATTGCAACTGCTCCTGAAAATGTAAGTGAGGATTATAAAGAAAATGCAATTAATGCCATTGATTATATTAAAAACCTTGGAGACAAATTAAATAAAGGTGGAAGTGGGGCAACGAAGAACTAATGAAAGCACTAATTTTTATTTCACTTTTTACTTTAAGTACTATTGCCAGTGAGGAATGTGGCCATAAATTTGCCTTTGATCTTAAATATGAAAAGGGCAAGATCAGTTATGATGGTGGATTCTTTAATACTAAAAAAGACTTTTGCGATACCTCAAGATTTGAGTCTAATTCAAATTTAAAAGTTCAATTAATAACAAGTGAGGGCAAGAGTTATGATAAGAGAATCTATGTTAGTGAAAATATCTATAAAGAATTAGTTATTGATAAGTCCAAGATAAAGATAGCGGACTTAAAGGAAGAACCGGTTTTTAGACAGGTTCAGTTTGAGCTGCCTAAAGACTCTACGGATAAAGAGGTCACTCTAAGGGTTAGTAACTTAGAAAATAAGACGCTTTTAAAAGAAAAGATAAAGATTTCAAATAAATAGCCTTTCAAAAGAAAGGCTTTCCTTGACAAGAGACAGCATAATTTCTATAAATGGTGCCCAATAAGAACCATTAAACAGGGTACCCTTATCATGACAAATGAAACAACTCAGAACGCATCTGCTAGTTCAAATACAGATGTGAAAATTATCGGCGATCTCGAATTTCCTAAAAGAAAAGTATGGATTAAAACTTACGGCTGTCAGATGAATTATCATGACACTGAAAGAATGTTATCTCATTTAAATGAATTAAATTTTTCTCATACTGAAACTAAAGAAGACGCAGATCTTCTAATCTATAATACTTGTGCGATTCGTGATCTTGCTAACCAAAAATTCTATTCTCACCTTGGAAATGCTAAGCATGACAAGAAAGAGCGTGAAGTCAAAGTGGCTGCCGCTGGATGTATCGCTCAAACTGAAAGTAAAGAACTCTTAAAAAAATATCCACAATTAGATTTTGCTTTTGGAACTGATGTTATTGATAATGTCGGAGACCTTGTTTATAGGGCCTATGCAGGAGATAAGAAATTCTCTGTAACAAGTTGGGATCGTAGTGATAATTACTCTATCGAAACCAAAATAACTCATGGCTCACCACAGGCCTTTGTTAATATTATCAAAGGTTGTGATAAATTTTGCTCTTATTGTATTGTTCCTTTTACTCGCGGAAGAGAAAAGTCTCGCTCGATTACTGAAATAGTTAATGATGTCGCTCGCATGTGTGAACATCAAGGTATTCAAGAAGTCACACTTTTAGGACAAAACGTTAATTCATTTGGTAAGAAAAATGGAGAGTCACTAGCTGAATTGATTATGGAATTAGAAAAGATAGATAAGCTTAAACTTATCCGCTATACCACTTCTCATCCATATGACATAAGTGATGAATTAATTGCAGTTCATGGAAAGTCTAAGAAGCTTGCAAATCATTTACACTTACCTGTGCAATCGGGAAGTAATTCAGTTCTACAAAGAATGTTAAGACAATACTCTATTGAGCATTACCTTGAGCGCTTAGCGCGTTTAAGAGAGGCCAATCCAGACATCGTTATTTCCACAGATATTATTGCTGGTTTTCCAAATGAAACTGAAGAAGAACACAGAGATACATTAAAACTCTTAGATGCTGCTCAATATGATTTTATCTATTCGTATAATTATTCTTCTAGACCAGGTACTAAAGCAGCTCGTATGAAAGATATTCTAACAAAAGATATACGCGGGCGTCGCTTAAGAGAAATTCAACAATACCAATTAGATATTCAAGAAAAGATACGCCAAGAAATGGAAGGCAAGACCTATCGAGTATTAGTCGAAGGAAAATCTACTATGAAAGGTGTAACGAAGTGGAAAGGTAGAACGAGTTGTTATCGTATCGTTCATATTGAAAGTGATGAAAATCTTCAGTGGAATTGGGTGGATGTGAAGGTAACAAGTTCCACAGCACTCTCAAGCCAAGGTGAAATTGTTCAAGTACTAGGAAGAAACTTTTGATTGATAAATCTCTTAGGCCTTTATTATTTATTCTAGGGTGGATTTCAGTCATTCTAGGATTTATTGGGGCCTTACTTCCAATAATGCCTACGACTCCATTTTTAATTTTGGCGGCCTATCTTTTTTCAAAATCTTCTCCTAAGTTTCATGCATGGCTATTAAACCTTCCAAAATTTGGCCCGATCATTCAAGAGTGGGAGAGTCAAAAGACCATAAAGAAAGATGTTAAAATCACTGCGATTGCACTTTTGAGTGTAAGTATGATGGGAACCCTTATTTTTGTAAATGTAAGCTGGAAAATTAAAAGTATCTTAGTTTTTATCTGGATCAGTGTTTCTGTCTTTATAGCGACCCGAAAAAGTCAGTAATTTAAGGCACTTACCAGGGTGTACATCTTTTCCGCCTAAAGGAACCTGCTCCTTAAGAATGCTAAAATATCTAAGATGAAATGGTTACTCATATGCCTATTTAGTCTTTCCAATCTTTATGCTTATGTTGATTTAAGTATTAATTATACATTTACTAAGAGAAAAATTGATGGAGTAGAGTCTACTACTGATCCTGATTTGGATCCTGGACAAGCTGTGACCACCACCACAGGAATATCTGCTACATGGGCATGGTATATTTGGGAATATACTGCTTTGGAATTTAATTATTCTAAGAGTGACGAAAGACTTGAAGATGACAGACAGGCAACTGATAGCTCTGGTTTAAAAATTAAGAGTATTGAAAGTTTAGTGAAAACTGAAGTTAGTGGTGTTGGTTTAAGACAATCTTTTGCTTCAAGAAAAGCGAGGATTATACCTTCTCTTTCGGTGGGATATGCACAGCTAACAACAGAGGGGACAACAACTTATACCATTCAAGATGGAACAGATCCTGAAGAAGATGTGACTATAGAGAATGATAAAGAAACCTTTAATTCTGGTTATGTTTCCCTTGGGCTGCGCTTTCGTTTAACTAAACTAATGGGGCTCAGTCTTAGCGCCAGGGCGGTAATGCCAGATTTTGACACGGATCAAGCTGAAAATAATCTCACTTATTCAGCTGGCTTTTCATGGGTGTTCTGATACTATTTCTGCATGAAAATACTAAGTCTTTTTCTCTTCTCACTTTGCATTATATCTTGCTCTAAAACCACTTATGTTATTAAGCAAGGTTATCAACAAATTGATCTTGAAGCTAGAGGTCGATTAAATGAAGATGTTCTAGCTGATAAAGAAATTTCTAAAAAACATAAGAAGCAAATTAAAGACATCCTTGCTTATAAAAAATTCTTCTATGATTTTTTTAATGAAGAACCAACGACTATTTATAATAAGACAACCTTTTTGGATAATGATGCTGTTACTTACCTAGTGATTGCTTCCCCCCAAAATGAGATTAAGGCCTTAGAGCACGACTTCCCAATTGTTGGGAAATTTCCCTACTTAGGTTTTTTTGATAAAGACGATGCTACTAATTATGCAAAGGAATTAAAAAAGAAAGGCTATGAGATTTATATTCGTGATGTTTATGCATACTCGACCTTAAATCAATGGATCTTTAATGATAATATTTTGTCATCATTCTTTCACTTTGAAAGAGATGAGTTAGCTGCATTAATTTTTCACGAACTTTATCACACTGTTTTCTTTGCTCCTGATGAAGTTGAATTTAATGAAAACCTTGCACAGTTTTTCTCTCGTAAATTAGTTGAGGTATACTTTAAGCGCAAGAGTGAAGAAACAATACAAATAGAAGCAGCTAGAAAAAAGGATACACTCTTGTATCAAAGCCTCGCAGGTCATGCCAAAAAGCTGAACGAAGTTTATAAGAGTTTAAAAGACAATTATCAAGAGGCGAGAGAGAATTATGTATTAGAGACTATGCGTCCAGATTTAAAAGCAATTTGTGAAAAGAATAAAATTGAAAAGTGTTGGCCTTTAGAAACAAAGTGGAATAACGCAAAGTTTGTTTCATTTATAACTTATGAGTCAAAACAAGATAAGATAAAAGAATTCTATACCGATAAGAACTTTAATTTAAAAAGCTTTTATCAATTTATTAAAAAAAGATATAAGAAATATAAGAAGAAAAGCAGAGAAGAAAGCTTTCAGGCTTTTTTTTTTAAAGGATAATTACTAATGGCACAGATATTATTTATTGATCCAATTGAGAAGTTAAATATAAAAAAAGACTCAACTCTAATGGTCGCGTTATCATTTAAAAGCTTAAATGAAGAAGTTTATCTTCTTTTTGAAAAAGACTTTTATGTTAATAATGCTCAAATTACTAAACTTGAAGTATATGACTTTAGAGGAGAACTCGCTGATGATGGTTATTATCTCAAATCATTTGAACTCAAAGAGTCTAAGAGCTATGAACTATCTAAGAAGGATACCATTCATATGCGTATTGATCCTCCCTATGATATGCGTTACCAAAGGTATCTGTGGATGTTGGATTATATTGAAAAGAGCTGTGGGGCCAAAGTTAGTAATAATCCACTCGCTATCATGAAGCATAATGAGAAAATCGAAGCATTTAAACTTGAAAACTCTGTAGACTCCTTTGTGGGTGCTTCACTAATGGGATTTAAGCATTATACAGAAAAACTAAAGAGCCTTGGCTATGATGAAGTTGTTCTTAAGCCAATGGATCTATACTCTGGAATTGGTGTTATCAAAGAAAAGATTGATGATAGTTTGGATGCAAAATTTTTACAGCATGTTGAAAAGTTTCATGGGGCAATTGTCGCTCAACCTTTTTTAAAAGAAGTTTATGCTGGTGAGTTTCGAGCTGTTTATTTTGATGGTAAAGAGGTAGGGACTATCATTAAAAAACCAAATCCCGGAGAATTCCTCACTAATATTGCACAAGGTGCAAAGTATGAGAAAGTTGATCTTCCACCAAAAGCACAAGCAGAATGTGATCAAGTTGCTCAACAATTACTTGCAGATGGAGTAAGAATAATTGCTTTTGATATCCTAGGAGACGTGATTACAGAAATAAATGTAACCTGTCCTGGGCTCTTTGTAGAGGTAAGTTACGCTAATAAGAAGAATCTTGCTCTCTTATATGCAAAGTGCTTTGCTAATTAGGAAAAATATTCCGAAACAACACTGAGAAATAGAAAACTTTGATTCAAAACCTTGATTTTCCGATAAAAAATTGAGGTATACGTGAATAAGAAAACTTTATCTAAGAAAATTAACCTTTTTATTTTTCTCACTTTCTGTGTTTTTGGTTTTGTATTTGTAAGTTTTCAGATTCATCACTACCTAGATATTCGTTCTTATTATTTAACGAAAGTACAGAAAATCACACAATCTATTTCTGATTCCTTTCACTTCTACTATCACAATGTGCAAAATATAGCTCTGCACGAATCTGTGATTCAGGGTAATTACCGTGAAAGTTCTCGCTACTTTGACTCTCTTATTGCTCTCTATCCAGACTATGAATACATCATTCTTACGGATAAGGATGGGAAAGTAATTACTATGAATTCTATTGGTAATGATGGCAAAAAATTACCTTATAGAGCTCTAAGAAAAACAGATCTCTCTGAAATGTCTTGGTTTAAGTCTTTGAAGTCTAATGAAGCATCTAATAATATTAGAAAGGGGATCTTTGGAACTCATTTTGAGTCATTAAAAGAAAGTGAATTTGCAAAAGAACATATTGAAAAGTCAGTTTATGGAAATCACTTTTCTACTTCTGTTATCGATGATGCGGGAGAGGTAACAGGTTATATTACGACCTTTGTAAATAATAATTGGATTGAGGCAAAAGTGGATTTAGTTGATAATGTTAACTCCTTTATGCACAAAGACCTTTATGTTATTAATGGTGAGAATCAAATCTTAGGCTTTGTTCCTAAGGAGAATATACTTAGTGAACTTCCATTTGAATTAAAAACATCAAATCTTACTCAGAATCTTTTTGCTGGAGATATTATAGGTGTTTTTAAAGGTGTGGAGACTTTTTATCAATCCCCATTATTTATTAGTTCTGAATTTAAACATAATAATTTTCTAGATCAACTGCAGTGGAAATTAATCTTAAAGATTAATAAGCTCGAGTTCTTTAAGGACTTTCTTTTTAAGTTTGCTGGTTTTTTTATTTTATTTGGAATTTGGACTCTCTTTGTTAAGCAATTAGAGTTTTCATTTAGAAAGGTGATCGGCCAAATAGATGACATGAAAGATACTGAGGACCTTGAAAAAGTTGCTTTTTATCGCAAGTTCTACTCAAAGTCATTTGACTCTTTTAAGGCCAATGTGGCAAGGCTTGTAGGAGAGCTAGAAGAAAGTAAATTAGAAGTAAAGGAGCTTGCTCCTTATAGGCCATTAGATATTGAAGATCCTTATGAGAAATATAGTGATACCGCATCCAATCTTCTAAAGACTAAAGAGGCCTTTTTAAAGTACGAAGTTTATACTGATAATGAGTCTTTCTTTGCTAAGGAATTAGACTCCTATATGAAGCGTACGCTTGAAGATCTAGGTAATACTTCACAGGAAATTGCTAATTTAAAGCGTGAAGTACTTAACTTACAAGTAAAGCATGATATCAGTGATGCATCTTCGCAATCAATGGACTTGGCTATTTCACGAGTTGAGATGTTACTCTCTGATATTAGTAGAGGACTTGATAATGTTAGTCATCGCAATAATGAATCACGCTCCAAAAAGTCTGCTGGATGGGCGGAGTTTAAAAACTTTGTCTATGATCATTTATTAACTCAAGTGAATAAGTTTCAAAACTTAAGTGAAGATCAGGCGTTCTTTATGAATAATATCAAGGTTTATAATTCAATTAATCAAGAGAAGCATATGGAAAAGTCACAAGAAATCGATGAGCTTAAAAAAGAGATTAGTTCTTTAAAGAAAACGCTAAGGGAACTTTCGGAATTATTAGAAAAAGAAAACCTCAGCCAAGATGACCTGACTGAGGATGCTGCTTAATATTTTTTTAATTTAAATCTTGCGTATAATCTGTCGCTACTTCCATTGTCATATGCCAACAAGAAGCATCTCTTACCGTGTAGGTTGGACAATAGAATTGATTATTTCCATTCACAGACTGACAAGCACTATCTGATTTAACTTGATCGACTTGTACCGTTGTCCCATAAGGTGAAAAGTTTCTACTAGAACCATAATCAATAACACTTGTATATTGACCAACTGCTACTGGAGCATTCGATGCTGGTGAACCATTTCCTATATAGCGATAAGCATAAGGAGAACCAAGATAAAAACCACTTAAACAATTATTGGTATTATTTGGATCTGGGTTATCACACTTAATATCTCTTAGAGCAACTCTAAAACTTAATTTGGTATACTTATAAGCATCAGATGCTTGACCTAGAGCTCGGTCATAACAATAACGATCACCTGACATTGGAGCTGGTTGAGGATTAATTAAAAACCTTACTTTAAGCCTAGTATCAGAAGAAAATAAAATATTTGCTTCCTGAGGAGTGATATTCGTTTCCATTGCTAAGCTATCTGCATAATTATCAGGTACCCAACTCTTATGACCAGAAAGAAGGAGATCAAATTGGTGAACAGGATAGTTTGAACTTCCTGTTGAACCATTGGTTCCTGTTGTTCCCGTGGTACCGGTTGTCCCTGTGGTTCCCGTCGTGCCAGTTGTTCCAGTCGTTCCAGTGGTAGAGCCATTGCCTCCGGTAGTATTTGAAACACTACCATCGTCACTTGAAGTAGAGGTTCCAGCTGGTGGATTCTCAAAACAAGAGCTCAGAGTAAAGACTAAAGTAAATAAAATAAACTTCTTCATAATTAACTCACTTTTATTTCTCAAATTCTTATCGGTCATCATAAATAAAACTTGAGTAAGTTTGTTTTATTTACGTATCTGTTTGAAATTACAGGTATTTGGGAGGCGTTTAAGACTATTTATGCTCCACTATTGCATTTGAGAATTAATTCTTGATAAGATAAGGCTATGAATCGTGAAGAAATCAATTCTCACATTAATTTAGTCACTCCAAACCTTATTAGGTTTGCTAAATCTGTTACTCCAAATCGTAATGAAGCGATAGATTTAATTAGCGATGCACTTTCTGTTTATTTAATTAAGTCTGCTGATGACTTACTTATTCTAGAAGGTGGATTGGCCGGACGTGATGCATCTTTTTTAAGAAAAGAGATTCTCCACAGTATTTTAAAGGAAATTTATAAATTAGGATTAAAGAATACAGAGCAGTATCAACACTCGATTCAAGACCATGGTGCTTTTAAGAGCTTCTATGCACTTGATTTGCGTATGAGAACTTATCTTTTTTTAGAAAATAAAATGGGATTTTCGCAAAAAGATCTACAAAAGTTCTTTGGGCTAAAGACTCATGAACTAACAGAGATTAAATTCAATGCTAAGAAGCTTATCCTTAAAGATTATCAAGATGTGAGAGAGGTGTATCAATGAATATAACTTATGCTCATATTAATGCTTATATTAAAGGAACAACTTCAAAGGCCATAAATGACTTAATTGAGTCTGAGATTGATCAAGACCCCAAGCTCTTAGAGTTAGTTAATCGCAAGAAAGAAGAATTGATTTTAATGGATTCAATTATTCCTCAAATAGAAGTAACAGATAGAGAGGTTGAACAAGTTCGTAAAGATCTTGAGTTAATTTCTGAAGAGATCATTGAGGAAGATAAGAAACCTATTTTAGAAAGAGTTGCTAAGTTCTTAGATACAACTATTATTGAGTTCTAGAGTTTAACGTCAAAGAATAATAAACATGAAATTCACCATTGCGAACAATCACTTTTGGTGGGTTTGGCAATTTGTTCATATCTTTCAGAACATCTAGAAAAAATTCTTGCAGCTTTTTCTCTTCGCTCCACTTAATAACGCTAATTTTTACCACATCACCATTTTGATCATATGTTACTCGACCAGTAAGAGTTTGCTCTTTTTCTGTCATTGGAAATTTTAGGTGCGGGTTAGTAATAGAGAACTCATTAAGCTCATTATAAAAGCTATTAATATAATTAAGTGCAGTACGCTTTCTAAAACTATAAAAAACTAATTCATACTTATTTAACTCGTCTTCAGGCACGCCTTTAGGAACATCTAATTTAACTAAGACATTTGACTTACCAAGTGCCTTTTCAAATTCACCAGCATTTTGAGATTGAGGAGTTGAGCGTAAAAAGTTTTTTACTGAGCGCTTATTAAGACTCAAACTTTTAATGGCTTTTTCAGGGAGAACTCCTGGGCGCTTTTGTGGTTTTTGAATGGGTTTTTTTAAGCTTTGCTCTTTAGGTCTTAAATCAGAAAAACTTATTATGCTGGCATCACCTTTAGGAGTTTGCTTTTTCTGTGCATTATTTTTGGTATCAATTTCAGTTGGAACGTAAATGGTATCTCTTAAATTAGGATCTTTCTTTCCAACAGTTCGAATAGATTTAATTTTTAAAGGAGTTTGTTTTTGTGCAATCTCTAATTCTTTTAATTGAGGGTAAAAACCACCAGCGACAATCAAATGGATTATGCCACTTATGATAAGAAAATGAATAAACTTTAACCTCAAAATTTTTCTCTCCTTTAAGAAAAATACCAGTATATTTTACTTCACGACAAGTAAGAATAGGGGATTGTGGACAGAATTTGTAAAATATTCAGTAAGATATCTGCTATATATTAAATTAAGGTGACTTAAGTGCTTGAAATTCCATCGGCAGATATTCCCATCCTTGACGAATGTCTTACAGTATTGAGAAAATTCCTATGGGAGTATTCTGCTCTCTAATGAAGGATTATCAGAGGTTATCCATGAAGGGAAAACAAATTTTATCGAAACAAACTATTGTCTTTGCACTAAGCTCAATTCTACTTTTTTCAGTTCCATTCTTTGTGAACGAAAGTCTTAATTCAAAGATTAAAAATAATAATGTTCTCAATGGAGGGGCCAATACTTGTTTTACCAGAGTCTCTCAAACTTTTACGGCATTGATGATCTCAGATTTTTCATCTCAGTATTTAAATAAGGATTTTGTAAACACAACTGGTGAATGTTTTAATCAATTAAATAAAACTTTTGATCAATCATATGGAGCTAGTTTTAGTGAAGCAAAGAAAAGTCTTAATAAGTTAATCTCTGATCTGCATTGGTTTCATGAGAAAACAGATAGACTCGCTAAGATGGCAAGTGATGGAGCTATAACTCTTTCTACTAGCTCAAATATTTTAAATAAATTTACATCTCTTGAAGCTGATAAGATTAACTTTCTTGATGCCATTGATAAGAAGAATGCCAGCTATGCTGCTTATAAGAATCTTTCAGTTGGTTTGGCATTCGCAGGCTTTTGTATGCTTATGGTTTTTGTTGGTCTTAATATTAAAGATCAATATCAAGAAAATGAATTTCTTTATGGAGTTAATGAATTATCAAAAGAACTTCTAACAGATACTAATAAGAATGCTGCCAAGATTGACCGCTTAGTAGAGCACATGGCAAATAAATTAGAAATCCCATATTTCTATGAACTTTTAAGTCAATATCAAGCTGACTTTATTGATGCCAATATGCCAACTCATCGCGGACATGCTGCGGATATGGAAGCAAAGGTGATTGAAGATCGCAGTATGGAAAAGGTAAGTGAAAAACCTGCTCCAAAAGCAGAAGTGACAGAGTTTGGAAAAATTATCAATGTATTAATGGACCGCTTAAATAATAAGGCCTTCACTCATGGAATTATCTTTGATACTGATCTTGGTGAAAACTTTAATGTAAAGGGCTCAAGTGAGAGTATCGAACAGCTTATCTTTACTCTTATTAATCAAGGTATTGAAAGCTCGCTTAAGCATAATGCGGGTAGAAGAGTTCGTATTAGAAGTAAGGCCCTAGGTGGTATTGCGTATTTTAAGATGTCTGTAAGTAATCACCTTTTTAATCCAGATGAATTAGAAGCACTAAATCATGGTGATAGTGAAAAGCTTGCTAATAATATGAATCTGATGTTGATTAATGAAATTGCAAATGATCTCAACGTTGGAGTCTCATTTAAAAATAAAGTAAATGATTCAGAATTTACTGGTTCAGAAATAGAGATTGTTTTTAATAGAATCATGGAAGATGTTGATCAAGCAGCATCGAAGAAAGTTTCAGTATTTAAAGGCAAGAAATCTGACATTCAAAGAATGTTTTCAGAAATCTAAGTGAAAGGTTACTGGGCCGTCATTTAATGACTCAATTTTCATATCCGCTGCAAAGCGACCTGTTTGCACTTTAATGTGTTCACTTAAAAACTTATTAAAGAGTGAATAATTTAATTGTGCCTCTTTAGGTGACATCGCGTTCTCAAAGCTTGGACGATTTCCTTTCTTACCATCCCAACTTAATGTAAATTGGGAAACGGACATGATTTCACCCTGAATGTCTTTAATATTCTTATTCATCTTTCCATTTTCATCTTCAAAGATTCTTAGTTTGATTAATTTATCAACAGCTTTTTTTAAAGTCTCAGTCGTATCTAATTTTTCAAGACAAACATAGACAAGAAGTCCTTTTTCAATTGAGGAGTGTAATTGTTCATCGATTGTAACTTTTGCAAACTTTACTCTTTGCACGACTATTTTCATTAAAAGTACCTCTTACGATCTTGCTGATAATCTCTTGAACCTATGAGAGTATTTCTTATTTCATGAAATGAATTTTCATCAATTGGGTTTTTAATAAACTCCTTCTCAATTTTAATTTTAAAGGAAAGATTATAAATCGCCGTGTATAAGTATTCCCCAAAGAGGTGCCCGATATTAAGTGCAAGTCGATAGACCTCAAATGTTTTAAGAGAGTTTAATATTTCTTGATCATTTTTTTGATCCAAAATATCGAGGGTGTGCTTTAGCTCAAGTCGCAAAGACTCATCTGCTTCACATGCCAATTGATCTTTAAAGTCTTGGTACATATTGCACTTTCTATGTGGATTAATCACTTTAGAGAAAAAGTACGCGTACATGGCCTCATATGTAAAGAGAGTGAAAAGTTTAAAGTTATCCTTTCCATAAATAATTTGTGCCGTATCAATTTCAACTTGATCTAGATATACATGGTAAATGTGTATACCCGCTAAATAGGCCAGGCGATTCATTGAGTAACTTGAACAGTAAAATATACTTCTTCCGGGTAAGTTAAATGAAAAACCTTTTGATATTAATTGTTGATAGAAGTCTTTATGTTTTTTTAAAGGTAGCTTATCAACTTCTTCTTGGATGTACTCTAGGTTGGTATGATCAAAAAGATTAAAGTCCTCAAGGTCACTACGTGATATCTTAAGCTTTAAGGCATCAATCATCTCTTCACTTAAAAGTAGGAAATTATCATAAGCATCATCGCCAAATATCTTTTTCCCATTTTCAATTATATACTCGTGAATATCAAACTCCGGATCATCACTCATATTTTCATACCAATAAATCATGCTCTCATACTTAATCCAAGGTGGAGCTGAATTGATACAGAACTCTTCTTGATTAAAACGTATAATTTTATCAGACTGTTCAAGCTCAATTAATTTCCAATATACCTCATCAAGGTTTTGGTGAACGATAGTCTGATTAACATTCTCGGTAAGATCTTTAACTTTTTGTGGTAGTTTATCAGGGCTGATATGAAGCTCACCATAGACCACGAGAACTTGAACATCCTCATCTCTATTTAAAACGTTACTAATAATATCAGCAGCAAACTCATCTCTCTCAGTAAGTGTTCCACTCGTATTAAGTGCAAGGACTTTAATATTTTCTTTCTTAGCGATTTCAAAAATAACATTATAATGTATCCAAGGAAATCTCCACGAATCATGATATTTTATAGACTCAAGAAATTCCAGCTCAGTAATATGATGTTCAACAAATGAGTCAACATAGAACTGGTATTTAGCATCAACCATTTCAAGGGCGATGATACATTTTTGTTTGCTTTGTTGAAGCACTTTAAGTATGCGAAGAACGTTTCGCATGTTTTGATCAAATGTATGAAAGTCTCCTAGGTAAATAACTTGAGAGGAGATAACTTGTTGAATGAGTTCATCGATACTAGAACTATCAAAATCTCTTTTAGAGAAAATGATTTGATCTTTCTCATAAGTCAGTAACTCACGAGACTTTTTTCCCTCTAGGGCCTGTGCCTTATTCTTGAGGTTCTTATAGATTCTCTTTCTTAATTTTTTGATTTCCGTCTTCAATGACAACTCCTCACTTTAGTATAAATGAGTTAATTAATCGGTAAAGGGGATTATCGAGAAATCTTTAGATTTACGATTTTATCTAGTATTTGAGGTAGCTGCTCAGAAACAGAGTGAAGAGTTCTGTGCATAGAGTTATATGAATTGATGATAGACTTTAAATCCTCTAAGCGAGGCACTGTAATCCCTTGGAGTATTTGCGCCATAGGTACCTTATTTAGATTCTTTAAGATAAAGGCGATAAAAGAAAGCATCTCTTCATCGGAATAAAAACTTAGTACCAAGGTCTCATCATAGTAGAGCTCAAGTACATGGTTATCAATTCCATTTATTTCCTTTTTCTTTTGCTTAAAGTGACTAAAAGGACTGTGAATTAATTGCAAAGAGTTTTCATTATTAAACTCAATATAAACATCTGGGTTCTCTGGATAAATTGGATAAGTTTTCGAAAGAACCAATGGTGATTTTAAAATGGGATTATTAAAGTTTAAGTTCTTAGAACTTACGTCATCACCTAAGCGGTTTAGGCAGTCCTCAAGATTGCGCTTTAAGTTTGATATTGAGTGAGTAATTCTCATAGGAAACTTAATTGCAAGATCATTTAAAATTATTTGAATGTTTTTAAAGTTCTCATCAATCACACTTGGGTGCATATTAAGTAAGTTCTCAGAGCTAATATCAAGAAATGAAATACCCTTATTTAAATGCTCTGGTAGCTCTGGAGAGTCTGCATAAAATCTTGGTAGGAGCAATTGAGTTAAGTTGGCCTTTATTTTCTTATTCTCTGTTGAAAAAGTTAACTCAACAATTTGTTTACCTATACTTGTTTGGTAAAAGTCGTGGATAGCATTAATACTAAGTGGTGATAACTTAGGAGTAATATAAAAATAAGAACATGAAGCAAAGCCATACTCATAAGACTTAAGTTCTAATACACTGGTTGGAATAATTTCTAATTTAGTCGAACTCTTGCTGCGCTTATCAATAATGATAACGTGATCAGCTTGTTGGTCTTCAATGCTGCCTGAGAATTCAAAAAGAGGAGAGTCAGAATGTGATGACTTCTCAAAGTTAATTTGTTGAATATCAAAATAGGCCTCTAGCGGAAGGCAAGAGCGCATTAAGTTCTTAAAAAAGAGTGGGTGAGTAATTTTACTCGAGTCTTTAGATGTTGAGTGGATTAAGCGTCCCTCAACAATCGCATCCTGAAAAAATTCCATTTTCGTATTGTTTAATGCTTTATGATACAGCGGTGGAATCTCTGCAAGATTATTTATAAAAAATGATTGTAATAAACGTGTAAGATTAGAATACTCTGAAAAAGAATTTAACTGGGTACTAAAGCGAAAGTGAAAGACATTTTCTTTTTGTGAGTTTAAACGAATATTCTTACGATTTGAGAGTATATAGACATAAGATCCTACCTCTCCCTTACCTTGTACATCTTCAAGAGTAATGATCGCTTCAACTTTTAATTTATTGAGTAGGTTTTCAATCTTATTTTTTTGACTCGCAATAAAGAGTTTACGAGTACTCATGACAAAAATTAAACCTTCATCTTTTAATTGCATCGACTCTTCTAGAATGCGATTAATCATAAAGTGTTGAGAGTTGTTCTTTGGAAACTCATTAAGGTTTAAGATAATACGATCATAAGTTAAATCTGCAACGGCTTCATCTTTTAAGAGATTGGTTTGAGCATGATGAGTTGTATTGAGTAAATTATTCTTATGCCCATTTGTGATCGAGCTGATAAAGCCAACTGGATTTGAGTCTTGAGAGTTCGCAATTTGAGCCAAGAAAGTTAAGAATTGAATCTCATTAGTGAACTTTAAAAAATCACCGTTTTCAAAGTCATTTTTTCTAAAATCAGGACATAGGATTTGTTCCCACTTAATGTCTGAGTTATGGTCCTGCGCTAACCAGTGAGATAATGCAAGAGACTCTAAGTAGTCTCCAACAAATTTACAGCTAATAATCTCTAATTTCTTATCATAAAAAGTATTTAAGTTAAGTGAGTTATCAAGTGTGTTTTTCCATAATGGGAAGTTAAGTAAGAGTGAGTTAATGAAAAAACCAAAGTTCTTATGAGAGAGAGCGTGAGAGTATAGACTCTTCTTTCCTATAATGTCCTGAGACTTCAAGCTAATATTCTTTATAATATCTGTGATGCAAAGAGATTGTGAGCAATAGTAAAACTTCTCTAGTGCAGGCTTTAAATCTAAACTTGGACGATACCACGAGTAGATATTGGGCTCTAGGATAGAAGAATTTAATTCATTCTTACTACCTTTTTTAAAGATATCTGAAAGATAAGCAGTAGGGTAGTAGACCTGTTTGCTATCAAATATATGTTGAGTCTCAGCATTGAGAACACTGATAAAGCGTGTTTTTAAAAGATAGAGAACTGCCACGCGATAACAATAAATTGTAATGAATTTATCAATATCATTTTTGTAAATAGAGTGTTCATCACTGATCGCATTCCAAAAATCTGAATACTGATCAATCTCGCTGCAATTAAGAGTCATGAATTCAGCATAAGTGAGAAACTCATTATAAATTCCAATCTTGATACGACGAGAGAAAGACTTTTGATTTTTAAACAATTGCATACAATCGAGATGAACTTGATCAATAATTGCATTAAAGTCTTTTACCTCTTTTGATAAAAGGGCCTCACCAGTCCAGCCTGGAATAAAATATTTTTTGAAACCTTCTGAGTCACCTTGTTCTTCTTTAGGCATAAAGGGCATGAGAGCTTGCTTGATTTTATCAGGGATGGAATCAAGCTGGTTCGGAGACATTAAGTCTCTTGCTTGATTACTTGCTGAATAGGAGCTAGTTCTTGTTTTGCTGGTGTGAGATGCAAACCAATTTTTAGCCTGGAAGTTCTTCTTACTCAATTTGTGTGTCTCTCAATATTATTTAAATAAAATTAATTGCTTACGTTCAATTTTTTAGAACAATTCTTGTATCGAAATAGGCAAGAATTGTCACTAAAAATGAAAATTTTGCCCCAAAAAATTAGCGTCTAAAGTCGCTCTCATACAGGTCGATAAAGCCTGTAGGAAATCATCTTTTATAAAGAAGATATATTTAGACTAGGGAGAAGCACATGGAAAAGGGCTTTAATGACGAAGAATTAGCTGACATCATGAGTGAAATCGAATCTCTTGAACAAGAGTTTGCGCACGATGTTGAAAAACAAGAAACTCAAGCACACGTTGAACCCGTTGCACAAGAAGAAGTTGCAGATACTTCAGAGCAGCATTTTGAGCCAGCTGAAGAACCAGTAGCACAAGATGAATCTCACGAAGAGCAACATGAAGATTTTGCAGAGGAACCTCAAGAAGTTGAACAAGCTTTTGAAGAAGAAGTACACGCAGAAGTAGAAGAAGTTCAAGAAGATAAAATTGAACCAATCGAAACTCCTAAAGCAAGTATTTCTCCAGAAGAGGCGAATGTTCATGCTCAATTACAACAAGAGCCAGTTGATAATGAGATGAGCGAAGTTTTAGATGAGCTAAGTCAAATGCCAGTTGAAGATGTGACTCCAAGTCATAGTAAACAAGATGATAATATACATCACTTTAAAGGGGGGGAGAAAGTGGATAAGAAATCAAATCACACAGCAATGAGCTTTCATGTAGAAGGCGATATGAAACTAGAACTTTCTTTTCATATTGGTGATCAGTTTATCGGTGTTCATATTACTGATGAAGGATTAGTAGTTGGTTTAGAAGGTGGAGCTAAGTTTACAATTCCAGTAAACCCACAACCAGCACAAAAGAAAGCAGCTTAATTATTTAAAGCGAACCTATGTCTATACAAATATTGGGGGGCAATGCTAAGGGATTAAAACTTAGCACCCCTCAAAATCTTATTCGACCGACCTCAGTTTTATTAAAAAGAAGATTATTTGATTCCATTCAAGATTTCTCAAACTATGAGTTTGTAGATCTCTGTGCAGGCAGTGGGGCTATTGGCCTAGAAGCGGCCTCTCGAGGAGCAAGCTCTGTCTATCTCAATGAAATGAATGGGAAGGTTTTTCAAGTTTTAAAGTCTAATGTGCAGGATTTTCAAAAACGCTGTGAGACTAAAGAGATTAAAACTTCTAAGATGAGTTTTGATAAGTTTCTTAAAAGTTATCAAATACAGGACAACTCATTCTTATTCTTCGATCCACCCTATGAGAAACAAGATCTTTACCTTCAGTTCTTAGATATTATTAAGAGTATTAATGCCCCAATAAAGGTCGCAGTGGAGTTTTGTCGTCAAAAGACTATGCCCTGCGAGAAAATGGAAGAATACTTCGGAAAACCTGAGCGTAGCTATCAACAAGGTACTAGTTTTCTATACATTTATGATTTGTAATTTTTCCTTTATACTATGACTAAGGAATGAATTATGAAAAAAACAGCACTCTATGCCGGATCATTTGATCCTTTTACAAATGGCCACCTCGATATTGTCAAACGAGCTCTCAGTATTTTTGACGAGCTTAGAATTGTCATTGCCGTTTCTCCTACTAAGAAGTCTTTTTTAGATAAGGAGAAAAAATTAGAGTTGATTAATGAAATCTATAAAAATGATGATCGCATTATCGTTGATATGTGGGATGGTCTTTTAGTTGATTATGCTCAAAAGCACCATGTGAATGCTATCGTTAGGGGACTAAGACCTACCGGAGATTTTGAGTTTGAATTTCAAATGGCATCAATGAATAGAAAGCTAAACACAGAACTTGAAACTGTTTTCTTTGCAACTGGTGAAAACTTATATTATATTTCTTCATCCTTAGTTAAAGAAGTTTTTAATCATGGCGGAGATATCTCTAAATTTGTTCCTGAAATCATTAATAATGAATTATTAAAAAGAAGAAAATAATGTTTGTTAGTTCAAGAGTTAAAAATGCTAATACCAGTGTTACCCTAAAAGTAAATGAGCAAGTCAATAAGCTCGCGATGTCCGGTAAGCATGTTTATAATATGACAGCTGGACAATTGCCGTTTAAGCCAGCTCCTGAATTTATCCATCATATAAATCAACAATTAAACTTTTTAAAAAGTTATCAATACAGTCCTATTTCAGGTTTTGAAAAATTAAGAAGAAAGTTTATGTCATATGTGGAAAAGAAAAGAAATATTCAATTCCAAGATGACGAGATTGAATTTGACTGCATCGTTAGTAATGGCTCTAAACAAAGTCTCTACAACGCTCTTGGTGCAATTATTAATCCAGGAGATGAGGTTATTTTACTGACACCTTTTTGGGTTTCTTATCCCGAAATGGTTAAGTTTTGGGGAGGAGTTACAATCGAAATTGAGACTCATGCTTTTGATGCGTACACTCCAGCTATTGATGAAATAAAAAAACATATAAGCTCTCGAACGAAGGCAATTATAATTAATAGTCCTAATAATCCAGCTGGTATTCATTATACTGATCAGTGGATGAAAGAGTTTGCTGCATTAATGAAAGAGCATGAAGATATATTTATCATTAGTGATGAGCTCTATTCCGAAATTTGTTATTTTGATCCCGCTCCAAAGTACTTTTATCAATTTGATAAAAGCTTGATTAAGCGAACACTCTTAGTTGATGGTATTTCAAAAACTTTTGCATGTACTGGTTTAAGAATTGGTTTTTGTATTGGACCTAAAAAAGTTATTGAAGGAATGGAGAAAATTCAGGCCCAAACCACATCGGGACCTAATAGTTTAATTCAACGAGCGTTACTTGATTTTGATTTTTCCCTCTTGGAAAATTTTTATGACCCCGTTAAAGATCAACTCAGAGAGTGTGCTCATATTACAAGAGAAGTTTTTAGAGACCACGGTCTAAGTCATTGTTGGTACCAGACTACCTCTGCATTTTATTATCTATTAAACTTTGAGCGATTACCTTTCTTTCAAAAGTATGAAGAGCTTATGCAGGAGAGTGGGAAACAAGATTTTAGTGAGGAAATAGTTAGAGATATACTTGATAAAACTGGTGTGGCATTGGTGCCGGGTGCTGCCTTTGGTTTTCCAAACTCTGCCAGAATGAGTATGACTATTGAAATCGCTCCTTTTACCGAGGCAATGCAAAGGCTTTTAGACTATATGTCTCAGAAACCTGACTAAATTCCTACCTAAAGGAAAATTCTTCAGTCTGAATAAACCTACTTCAATCCACTATAATAGTTAGTGGAGGAGTGTTTGCAAAATTTCATACTCTTAATATTTACCTCTTTATTTTTGTTTTCCTGTGCGAAACCAGATGAATTAGTTTGCCAAGAAGCTAAAGAAGAGGCCAAGTATCATCTGACAAAAGAAAATTGCTCGAAGGCTTTTTCTGCTTTGAGTAATGCTTGTGGTAGTGATGACTCTGAATATATTGCCCTGCAGGCATCGGCCTATGGTTGCCGTGCTAATTATTCTGAACTAGACCTCTTTGATCTTGATATCGATAATATTAATTCCTCAAGCTTATTATCTTCTCTTGCAAGTTTAAGTTCTTCAAATGAAACCCAAGCAGACTCTACTGAGTTTGTTGCACTTCAAAGTGCGATACAAACTATTCTCACCGCCACCAGTGGAAACCCCAGTGCAAATACTAGAAAGACTGAGTTTGGAACTGACAATGGTGATGACTTAAATTTTCAAGCTTTATTTATGATAACAGTTCAACTAGGTAAGTACTTTGCTTATTATGGTAATGCAGACAACTTAGGAAATAAGGGAAGTGGTTCATTAGGTAATACTTGTATTTACTCTTATACCAATGCTGATGCTATTGATTGGATAACGAGTACAGCTCCTGATACGGGTACTTGTGTAAATGCGACTGGAAGTGAAGGAAGTGATGACCTTGAAGCTCCTGTTACAAGTACTGAAGTCACGACTCGTTTATGTGAAGGAATTATTCTTTTTAATAACTTTATGGATATCCTAGGCAACGTTGATTTAACTGACTCTATTTATGGTGATCTTTCCTCTGTAAAAACAGCTGTCGATGCTCTTTATACCACTGCTATTGCGGCTGAAAATACAGCTTACTCAACAGCAACAATCTCAACGGTAAAAGATATTCGCCTACAATCAGATTGTGAGGCCTTAACAACAGAGCAAATTGAAAAATACTTTGCTATTTTCTTTGAGAGTATTTATCTATGAAAAGTATACTTACTCTTACTCTCTTACTTTTCTCAATAAATATTTTTTCAGCTGAAGAAAGATATTTAAATCGTTCAGCCCATGGTTTATTAGTAGGTGATGCCTATACTGCTCGAGCTGATGGTGCGTTTACTCTGTTTTATAATCCCGCTCTTTTAGCAAGACATACTGGATTTAGTTTTTGGGCCATTAACCCACAAGTAGATGTTACAAATCCATTAGATGATCCAGATAAGTATTCTGATCTAGGGAGTTCTCCAAATGAAATTGCTGATGTACTTTTTTCTTCACCAATACATGTTGGGCTAGGTGCCGCACCTGGTTTTAAAATGGGGCGTTTTGGTTTAAGTGCAATCTTAAATAATAATTCGAATCTTACTTTATATAATAAAGTAACTCCAATGTTAGATATCGATTATCGATTTGATAAAGGTTTTATCATGGGGTATGCCCATCCATTGTGGGGAAATTATAGTACTAAAGGGGGAGGCGGAGAGCACTTAGCTTTTGGACTCTCAGTAAAATACATTCAAAGAGAATCAATTTATGGAACTTATAATTTAACTTCTCCTACATTATACCGTGCACTTGAAAGTGGAGATATTGATACAATTCTCAGCTCACTTGGACAAGTAAAAGGAAGTGGTTGGGGTTTTGATATGGGACTAGACTATGCAAAGAGAACTGGTGCCAATGGTATAAGTGTAGGTCTTGCCATTACAGATGTGTACACCAATTTAATTACTGATAGTAATGAAAACGATGCAGAAGTTCAGCCTCAATACTTACAGGCCAATCTTGGTGTGGCCTGGGAGTTTGGTTTGGCAGAAAGTTTTGGTCTCGTTTTAAGTGCAGACTATCGTAACTTAGAAGACAGTACTAAGGAGTTCTCAAAAAAGACTCGCTTTGGGGTAGAGTTAAAGATGTCACCGGCCTTATCACTAATGGGTGGGGTTAATAGTGGACTATATAGCTACGGCTTAAAGTTCAGTACAGGATTTTTAACCCTATATGGTGGGATGTATGGGGCTGACGTTGGGCAAAAACAAGGTCAAGTCACATCTGATCGCGCCATTGTTTATCTAAGTCTCTTTGATTTTACATTTGATGGTTAGTTTTTATTCATCTAGAATGAAGGTATAGAAACTTCAACCAAGGATGTTCGTTGGAAAAAACCTTTATTCTCGATACTAATGTTCTTTTATTTGACCCCGCAGCAATTAATAAATTTGGAAATAACAAAGTCTTTATACCACTTGTTGTTATTGAAGAGTTGGATCGCTTTAAAAAAGATCAGTCTGAAAATGGACGAAATGCTCGTTACTTTGCCAGGCTTGTTGATGAGCTAAGAGAAAATGGCTCTCTAGTAAAAGGGGTAAAGTTAGCTAATGGTGGAATCCTACAAATTAGTATCTTGAGAGAACCTGCAACTAAGCATGCCGGAATCGATTTAACGATCAATGATAATTTAATTTTGGCCAACGCTCTTTATTTAAAAGAACAAGGTGAAACGGTTCATCTTATTACTAAAGATATTAACCTGCGCCTAAAAGGTGATGCACTTGGAGTTAAATCAGAAGACTATGAAACAAGTGAAATTACCATTGAAGAACTTTATTCAGGTCAAAGAAATTTTGAAGTGAGCGCTGAGCGTTTAAGTGAGTTTGAATCAAATCGCTTTTTAACATTATCTGATGAAGAGAGAAAATCATTCTATCCAAATGAATATTTAATTATTCATGAAACTAATAACCCACAACGTAGGCAACTTGGAAGATACTATGCCAAGAAAGGGGGAATTGTTCCTTTGATTAAGCCGCGCGAAGGTGTTTGGGGAATCCATCCTAAGAACGTAGAACAGCAATTTGCTTTTGATGCTCTTTTAAATCACGAAATTAACCTTGTGAGCTTAGTAGGTAAGGCCGGAACGGGTAAGACGCTTTTAGCGATTGCAGCTGGTTTAGAAAGTGCTATAAGCGATCAACAATACTCAAGAGTACTTGTGTCTAGACCAATTATACCAATGGGACGTGATCTCGGATTTTTACCAGGTGATGTTAATGAAAAGCTTGGACCTTGGATGCAACCTATCTTTGATAATATTGATTTCTTATTTGGAAACCAAAGAGCAAATAATCAAACAACAACGTGGGATGAGTTAATCAATCAAGGTTTATTGCATGTTGAACCATTAACTTATATCCGTGGTCGTTCACTACCTAATCAATACATGATTGTAGATGAAGCACAAAACTTAACTCCACATGAGATTAAGACAATTATCACGAGAGCTGGAGACGGTACGAAAATTGTTCTTACTGGAGACAGTGAACAGATTGATAACCCTTATCTCGATTCAATTAATAATGGTTTAGTTTATTCAATCGATAGATTAAAGAATGTTGATATTGTTGCCCACACAAAACTCTTCCAAGGGGAAAGGTCACCACTATCAGAAATTGCAAGTGAGTTATTATAATTTATGCGTTTTATCGAGGAAAGAGATTATAAGAGAGGTTATCTGCGAGCACCTTATAGACAAGAGGTGCTCTATGTTGATGATGACTTTGTTTTCAAAGCGAGAACTTTAAATATCTCCGAGGGGGGAATGCTCTTAGATCAAATCCCTCACTTTCCAGATGAGTCGACTGATGTTGATCTTATGATTAAGCTTCCTCAGTTTCCTTATTTTAAAAACTTTCCTTTGCAAAAACTACGCTCTTTCAACGCGGATATGTTTAATTCTAAAATCGTAAGATTAAAGTGTCGCATGGTTAGAAAAATTGGCATTAAATCCAAAGTCGACCATGCTTTTACCAGTCGAGTTGGAGTAAAGTTCACTGATATTGGACCAAGAGAAAAAAAACTTATTAGTGATTATGTAAATGTCTTTTCAAGTAACCTCATATACCTACAGGTCTTAATTGATTCAATGTACGCGGATAAAAATAACCTAGAAAAGATTAGGTTATTAAGTGAAATACTCCAGTATGATTCAGAGTGGAAGATTTCACAGCTAAGAAAAGTGGTACAGCACGATTACATCAGTTTACAGTGGCTTTAATTTAGTTAATTTAGTTAATTTAAGTTTAGGTTAACGACAAATCTGACTTATAATGCAGATTATGAAGAAAGTTGTAATTATTGATGATGAAATCGATGTGAAGATGGTGCTAGAGTTGATGATCTCTGATGTAACAGAAGAGTTTACTTCCTTTACATCTCCAATAGATGCAGAGAAATACATAAATGAACATAAAAACGAGATCGCTATTATCATTTCTGATCATCGTATGCCTGAAATGAGTGGTGTTGATCTTTTTAAATCACTTGAAAATTTAAAAATACCATTTGCTCTCTGTACAGGAATGCATCCTGGTGAAATAGCAGACTCTATAAAAAGTGATTTATTCTATGTTATGGAAAAGCCATTCAATGAAGAAGAGCTTATTGATCTTGTGAAAAGTTTTGTAAATAAGTAACTTGGTCTTTAGTGAATTGTAAGTAATCTTGCAGCGTTTGTGCATCAACTTCCGTTTTATCCTCTAGGCTTTCAATAACAAGTTTGCCAAGTATCTCAAGCCTTAGAGTATTATTAATAAAGTCATGTCGATTAAATTCTTTCATTGCAAAATGTATTCAGTCTTTTGTTCTAACTTTTCTTTTAATTGTTTTGCAAAGGATTTAATAGTCGAGGCCATGCCTGTCTCATTAATTCTTCCTGCTAATTCATCCATTAATAGAGCACCTTTAAGATAAAAGTCTTCACTCTGATCTTCTTCCTTAACTCTGTTGATGATGTAATTTGCTTCATACTGAAGCTCACTGGTTTTCAAGCTAGTAAGATACTTTTTAAAAGTCGCTTCTTTTTCTTGAATTGCCTTCCTGGTTCTTAGTTCATCTAACGATACTACTTTTGTCATTTCCTTTTCTCCCTCTTTCTCTAACTCCATAAGATTGAGATTACTCCCATTCTTATAAGCAAGCCCTGTGCCATGTTAAAAGTCTCTCAAAACTTAAAATAAACATGCAAAAGAGCTTAAGTAAGCTAGATATAGGTTTCAAACGATGGTCTTTCAAGCGTTGTAAGCTTTTTTTTCTTCAGTTTTGTAAAGATTACTCTAAGCATTGCGCGTAAAGCTGTATTTTTTACATCGTCACTGTGTCACCAGCAAGATTTGCTGGTTCTGTTTTGCATCCACTAAAGAAAAAAATGAAGAACTTTGAAACAAATAATGTTTAAGAAGCCATAAGTAGCCAAAAATTAAGCTTTTTAGGGTAGAATAAAATCACTAAATACGTTAAATTTTTCTAAAGCTTAGGGCTTAAAATACCGATAATACTGATTGAATAGATCAACAATTTTAAAAAGAGGTTAGTGATGACATCACCTAAAATGTATATTCCAAACCCAGTTGTTATTGAACAAACTGCGCGCGGTGAAAGACAGTACGATATTTATTCTCGATTACTTTTAGATCGAATTATTTTTTTAGGAACAGAGGTAAACGATACAGTTGCTAACCTTCTTATTGCTCAAATGCTTTTCTTAGAGCAAAACGATAGTGAAGCTCCAATTCACTTTTATATTAATTCACCTGGAGGAAGTGTTTACGCTGGTCTCGGTATCTACGATATTATGCAACACATTTCATGTCCTGTTTATACTTACTGTGTGGGCCTTGCTGCTTCAATGGGATCATTACTTTTAGCAGCAGGTGAGAAAGATAATCGTTATGCTCTTCCACATGCAAGAATCATGATTCACCAACCATTAGGTGGAGCTCGTGGACAAGCTAGTGATATTGAAATTCAAGCGAAAGAAATCTTAGATTTGAAAAAACAATTAACTCAAATCTACGTTGATCACACTTCAACGGGAATGTCTTTTGAAGCCTATGAAAAAGACATGGATAGAGATCATTATCTTGATCCAGTTAAAGCAAAAGAAAAAGGTTTAATTGATAATATTATTGAACCTAAGGGAAAAGTTAGAAAGTAATTTTATATAAGTTGTAAATCAAAGAGCTAAAGGACGCATATGTCATCAAGTAAAAAGAATAGTGGAAATTATGGAACGTTACATTGTAATTTCTGTGGAAAATCACAGAAAGAAGTAAAAAAGTTAATTGCTGGTCCAGGTGTTTATATCTGTGATGAGTGTATTGAATTATGTAACGATATTATCTACGAAGATTCTGTTAAGTCAGTTTCTAAGACAGCTTTAGATAATGTACCTAAACCACATGAAATTAAAGAGCACTTAGATAATTATGTTATCGGGCAAGAAAGAGCTAAAAAGATTATTTCAGTTGCTGTTCATAATCATTATAAGAGAATTGCTCATAGACCAAGTTCAAAGAAAGGTTCTGATGACGTTGAATTAGCTAAGTCTAATATTTTATTAGCAGGTCCAACTGGTTCTGGTAAAACATTGATTGCTCAATCATTAGCGAAGTATTTAAACGTTCCTTTCGCTATTGCAGATGCAACTTCTTTAACTGAAGCAGGTTATGTTGGTGAAGATGTTGAGAATATTATCTTAAATCTCTTACAAAACTGTGATTACGATATAGAAAGAGCCCAAAGAGGTATCGTTTATATTGATGAGATTGATAAGATTGCTAAAAAATCAGAGAACCCATCGATTACTAGAGATGTAAGTGGGGAAGGTGTTCAGCAAGCTCTTTTAAAACTCGTTGAAGGAACTGTAGCAAGTGTACCTCCTAAAGGTGGGCGTAAGCATCCTCAACAAGAATTTTTACAAGTTGATACTTCAAATATCTTATTTATCGTTGCAGGTGCTTTTGTTGGTCTTGATAAGATTATTGAGCAAAGACAAAATAAGAAACCTAGTCTTGGTTTAGCTGCGAAAAAAGATGATAATAAGAAAATTGAGAAATCAGCAATAGAGCAATTAGGTGGAATTGAGCCAGGTGATCTATCGAAATTTGGATTAATTCCTGAGTTCATTGGACGTCTTCCAGTAAACGCAATGTTACAAGAATTAGATGAAGATGCTTTATTACAAATTCTTACAAAACCAAAGAATGCTATTACTAAGCAGTATCAAAAGCTATTTGAGTTCGATGGAATCGAATTAGACTTTGAAGAAGAGGCCTTAAGAGAGGTTGCTCGTACTGCTATTGATAAGAAAACCGGTGCCCGTGGATTGCGTTCAATCCTTGAGCAGACAATGTTAGACGTAATGTATGACATTCCTGCTGATGAGAAAATCGCTAAGTGTGTTGTCACTCAAGCTTCGATTCAAGGTAAGGAAAGACCGAAGTTAATTGAAGGGGAACGCAAGAAGCCAGAGTCTAAAGACTCATCAATAAAGTCAGCTAAAGACATCGAAAATGCCTCCTAAAGATGCAAATTATACCGATTCAGGGTCAGAGTGATCCTGAATTTATTACTCAGTTATCAAATAAAAAAAGCTTAGGTATTAATTTCCTAAGCTTTTTTTTTGACCTCAATCCATTTTCTTGTCAAAATATAAGTAAGCTTAGTTTGTCCATCTAAGCGAACAGCGCAGGAGGTGCTATGGCGGACAAGAAGTCATCAAACGTTAATGAGTCAAAAAACTATCCCTTACTACCACTAAGAGATGTAATTATTTTTCCTCACATGGTAGTTCCACTTTTTGTTGGAAGAGAAAAGTCAATCGCAGCGCTTGAGAAAGCAGCTAAAAATGGAAATGAACTTTTTCTTGTAACTCAAAAAGATGCGAGCGTCCTTAACCCAGAGAGAGAGGATGTTTACGATATCGGAACTGTGGTTAACATTATTCAAATGCTAAGGCTGCCAGATAATACTGTAAAGGTATTGATTGAAGGTAAGCACAGAGCAAAAATTGATAACTTTGAGTGTAAGTCTGAAGGTTACTTTGCAGATGTTACTCAATGTGAAGATGAAACAATCAATGAAGTAGAGTTAGAAGCAACTGTACGTTCAGTGAAAAACATTTTTGAGAGCTACGTTAAGCTTAATAAGAGAATTCCACCTGAACTACTTATGAGTATTTCTTCAATCACTGATCCTTCAAGATTAGCGGATATCATTGTTGCACACTTAACAATGAAAATTCCTGAGAAACAAGAAATCTTAAATGCTACTAATGTTGAAACGAGACTTCAGTTACTACTTGAGAAAATGCAAGGTGAAATTGAAGTAATCAATGTTGAAAAGAAAATTAGATCGCGTGTTAAGCAACAAATGGAAAAGTCTCAGAAAGAGTACTATCTAAATGAGCAAATGAACGCGATTCAAAAAGAGCTTGGCAATAAAGATGATGGTAAGTCAGATCTTAATGATATGGAAGAGAGACTTGCTGCTAAGAATATGCCACAAGATGCTCGTGAAAAAGTTGAAAAAGAAATCAAGAAACTTAAGTCTATGTCTCCAATGTCAGCTGAATCAGCGGTTGTGAGAAATTATGTTGATTGGATGTTAAACCTTCCTTGGCATGAATACACTGTTGATGATAATTCAGTTAAGCATGCAAAAGAAGTTTTAGATGGCGATCACTATGGACTTGAAGATGTTAAAGAAAGAATTTTAGAATACATGGCCGTTAGATCATTAGTTGATGATCCAAACCTAGGTAATGGTACAATTCTTTGTTTAGCTGGACCTCCAGGTGTTGGTAAAACATCAATCTGTAAGTCACTCGCTACATCAATGGGAAGAAAGTTCGAAAGAATCTCTCTTGGTGGTGTAAGAGATGAAGCAGAGATTAGAGGTCATAGAAGAACTTATGTTGGTGCGATGCCAGGTAAGATCATGCAAGCTATGAAGAAAGCGGGTACTGGAAATCCAGTAATCCTTTTAGATGAGATTGATAAAATGAGTTCAGATATGAGAGGGGATCCTAGTTCAGCGATGCTTGAAGTTTTAGACCCAGCTCAGAATAAGAACTTTACTGATCACTATATTGAGTGTGAGTACGATCTTTCTAAAGTAATGTTTGTTATGACAGCAAATGATATTGGTCGAATTCCAGGTCCACTAAGAGACAGAATGGAAATAATCAATATCCCTGGATATACTCCACATGAGAAACAACAGATTGCTAAAAACTACTTAGTTAAAAGAGCAACTGATAGTCATGGATTAAAAGATTATCCAGTAACAATTAAAGATACTGTTCTTATGCATATCATTAGAGGATATACAAAAGAAGCGGGTGTTCGTAACCTTGAAAGACATATGAACACAATCGCAAGAAAGATTGCCACAGATGTTGTTTCAAATGATGTTGAAAAAGGTAAGAAGTACAATGTTACCACTAAGATGACAGAGAAGTACTTAGGACCTGTTAAATTTGACTCAACTTCAATTGAAGAAAGCCCACAAGTTGGTCTCGTAAATGGATTAGCTTGGACAAGTGTTGGTGGTGAACTTTTAAATATCGAAGTTGTAACTGTACCAGGTAATGGAAAGATTCAAGTTACTGGAAAACTAGGAGAAGTAATGCAGGAGTCTGCTAAGGCCGCTCTAAGTTACGTAAGAAGTATTTCAGATAGACTTGGTGTTGACCATGATTGGTATAATAAGAATGATATCCATATTCACGTTCCAGATGGTGCGACTCCAAAAGATGGTCCTTCAGCTGGTATTACAATGGCAACTGCTTTAACAAGTGCTATTGCTAATATCCCAGTAAGACAAGATGTGGCCATGACTGGGGAGATCTCACTAAGAGGAAGAGTGATGCCAATTGGTGGATTAAAAGAAAAATTACTTGCTGCTAAGCAAGCTGGAATTCAAACAGTTGTGATTCCAGAGAAAAATAAGAAAGATCTTGCTAAGGTTCCTGATGAAATTAAGACTGGTCTTGATGTTCATCCAGTAAGCGAAGCAGAAAAAGTACTAAGAATTGCTTTAGATCTACAGAAACCAGAGGACTTTATGAAAGAAAGAGCTTTCAAAGTGCTTGATGGTGAAAATGAAGACGATAGACAACACGTAGCGAATTAAAACTGAAGTATTAATTGATGACTTCAAAATGGACGAAGAGGGAGAACAAAAGTTCTCCCTTTTTTATTTTTGCGCGTCGCATATTAAAAAAGTCTATTGACATATAAATCACTTAGAATTATTTTAAATGCTCACTTAAAAGATGGGCGTTTAGCTCAGCTGGGAGAGCGCCACCCTTACAAGGTGGATGTCGGCGGTTCGATCCCGTCAACGCCCACCATCTTTTAAAAAATCCAAAACATTTTTAATTACTTTTTAAATCAAATCCACCAAGGTTTATGACTTTTTCTAATGGCTTACGATCATTCATATGCTCATCTTCCTGCATTTTCTCTGGCAAATGAGACTTTGGAGCCTTTTTTCCCACAGCAAATGCACAAATTAGGTCATGAGTTTCACTTGGAATATTAAGCTTTTCATAGGCCTTATCATAATCGACACCACCAATTCCATGGGTGTAGAGATCTAGGTCTCTTGCTTGAAGGGTTAAAGACATCCAAGCTGCTCCACAGTCAAAATGAGCGTGCTTATTTGGCTCTCCTGTTTTATCAAAGTCTTTTTTTGAAACAATAAAGCCAATCACCGAACTATCTTTTGCCCACTTTTGATTAAAGTCATTTAAAAGGCCTAAAAACTCTTCAAAGTGCTTATCGCTTTTTCTTGCCACAAGAAAAGTCCAAGGTTGCTCGTTAAAGCATGATGGAGACCATCTCGCAGCTTCAAATAAGCTTGCAAACTCTCTTGAGGATAGTTCAAAGTCATTATCAAAGGATCGAGGTGACCAACGGTCAATAAATAGATCCTTAACTGGTGCATCGTTTTCTCTTATATTGTTCACTTTTTCTCCTTTTTTATTTTTCAATAATATAACTAGCGATTAGTCGATCATTGATAAAGTCATTCTTATTTAAAATACCAGAAACGAGTACTTTATCGCCGATATCAATTTGGGTAAATCCAACATCATCTAATGGGTCATAACTAATTTGGCTAAGTAAAACTTTTACCTTACGAAGTCCTGTATCAACTACAAAAAAATCTGTTCCAATTTTTGTGACTTTACCATTTAGAGTTGATTGTGATCTCCCTGGAATTGTGCTTTGAAAAATCAAGTCTGTATCTTTTAAGGGAGCACCTTCTTCATCAACTCCACTTACAAATATAAATGAATTGATGTTTTTAACATAAACAGTTGATGCTTCAACCTTAAATTTCTCTAATGCATCTTGATCGACAAAGCCAGTGATACGAACATCATCTCCAGGCATTAAATTATAGGAGTCATGCTCTTTTACTTCATCATCGACTTCAACGATAATTTGTTTTTTTGAGTTCTTTGGCATTACCAATATATTTTCACCTGAGCGTGAAATCACTTTTCCATGAAAAAAAACAAATTCTCCGTCTCTCTCATTCTTAGTAATTCTTGCCTTAACTGAACTTACTAAAAGAGCAAAGGCCAAGAGTGTGAAAAGTTTTTTGTATGTAAGAATACTTATTTTATTATTCATTTAATAATCCTCCTTCTTATAATTCTTTGATTGTAAACGCTTCGATATCTTTCTTTTCAAGATAGCTCGGTGTGATCATACCAGAGACTTCAATATAATCATTTTTGGCAATATCCATATAATTACGAGTGTCAATAGGATTAAAGAACATCGATTTCGTTGATACGCGAATTTTGTCAACTCCCGTTGATAAAGTAATCATATCGTCAGCGATTGAAAGTACACGTCCTCTTACAAGGACATTCATATTATCATTAGGTGAAATATAGTATGTTGTATAAGATTGAAAATCTTCTTCATCTGCAGAGCTTGCAAAGAAGTGTGTATTTAAGTTTTTTACGTAGACAGTACTTGCTTCTAGACTTCTTTTCTCTAAGAAATCTTTATCTACCATTCCAAAAACCATAACTTGGTCTTTAACTTTTAATTGATAACCTTTTTTAAAGCTATCAAAGTCATCCATTTCAACAAGGATATTTTCTCCATCGACATCCATATTAAAACCATTGGCTTGCACGTCTGTAATCTTACCATTGAGAGAAATATACTCACCGTTATCAGATGACTTATAGGCCTCTAAGGCCTCATTGGATTGACAAGCACTTACTCCTAATAGGGTAAGTGCTAAGAAAAATACTTGAAAATTTTTAAAATTCATTTTGTACTCCTTAATTGCGTTTTACAGTTGTTTCTACTTATTCTTAGAAGCGTGGAATATTAATTGAGTATGTTTTATACTCGTCATTTGTTTTAATCATCACTCTTCTGTTTTTGAGGTTGGCTTGTTGATCATCATTAGAAAGCTGGTCTTCACCTAAACTTTTAATCGTAATGTTTTGGCTTTCCACCCCATAGTCCTGTAAAATTTCTTTTACATTTTGAGCTCTTTTATAAGCGAGTTGCTTATTATAAGCTTTTGAACCAGTTGCATCGGTATAGCCTTCAATCGTAATAGTATGATCAGCTTGGTTATAGCCATTAATATCTTGTGCAATATTCTTTAATAAAACTTTTTGTTCGGCACTAACACTTGCAGATTCGCTATCAAAAAAAACTGATGGATATTTCTTAGGTAATTCTGTATCAAAGAAGCCTTGTTGCGATGACGTCGCCACAACCTTCTTTCCGTTTGAAGTTGTACTACAAGCAGCAAACGATAAAACTAAGAGTGGTATTGTTAAAAAATCCTTTTTATTTCTAATATTCATTATTTCCTCCTTATCAATAATCTAAATGATATCAATTCTAAGTGCTTGAAAGCATTGAGAAGTAAATGTGTAAGTATTTACACAAAACTAAAACATTGGCTTAAGGGAATCTTTTAAGAAATGGATTAAATTATTATTAGATTAAAACTTTTATAAAGGAGAAAATATGACAAACTTTAATTCATTAAATGCAAGACCAATCGGTGACATTTCTGAAGAGCATGTTCACCGTATCACAGACTTTTTAAATAATCTATTAGCGAACGAATACGCACTATTTACTAAAACATTAAATTATCACTGGAATGTTACTGGTCCTCGTTTTCATAGTATGCATAATTTTTTAGAAGACCAATATAAGTCTCTCTTAACTATAATGGATGATGTTGCAGAGAGAGTTAGAGTTGTTGGAGAAACACCTATTAGTACTGTAAGTAGTTTGAAAAATGCTATGGATATTACTGAAACAAACGGAGAAAGATTATCAGCTAATGATATGTTAAAGGATTTATTTGAAACTCATTTAATGATTCAAACTTCGATGAAGAATTTAGTAAAGGATGAGTCATTATTTACAGATGATCCAGGTACAGAAGATTTCTTAGTTGGATTACTTCAAACTCACGAGGAAATGAGCTGGATGATTAAGTCACATCTAGTCTAGAATAGGCCCTGAAAAGGAATAGATTAGATTGATAAAAAAAAAGCCCTCAAATGAGGGCTTTTTTTATTTGTGTAGACTTTTTAACAAAAGCTTAAATCAAGAATGAATTAATTAAAGTTTATCTCGCCTATAATATTATTATGAATTTATTAAAGAAAATTATTTTATTTTTTATTTGTATTGTTCTTTTTAAGCATGCTCAAGCGAACATGACTAACGGGCAATGGACTTCTATGAGTCACAATCGAAATGTTAATAATCCAAACTATCAGATTGTAGGAAAGCAATCACGAAGGATTATTTATCACCCTTATTCAAATGAGTTTGCAAAAGAAGGGTACAGATTCGAGAAGGAAATTAAACTTAAGGAGTATATGAATGAAAAAAGAAAGTATGACAACAGACAAAAACAGATTACTCAAAGATCTAGCGATAGGTGAGATATCGGCAATTGAAGTATATGATCGTGTATTAGAAAAAATTAATGATGCACCTGATGCTGATAGATTGAAAGAATTTAGATTAGATCACAATAAGGCCAAAAACTTTTGGCAAGACCAAGAAAGAATTGAGAACCAATCTTCTACTCAAGGATCGAATATTTGGGGGAAAGTTGCTCAGACCTTTATTGAAACGAGTAAGCTATTTGGCAACCGGGCCACACTCATGGCGCTAAAGGAAGCAGAGGAGTATGGACTTAAGCAATATCAAAAAGCTTTAAGTGATCAAATGATTTCAAGTTATCAAAAGGATCAGATTAGAAATGAATTTATTCCTAATCAAATGAGGCATGTGAATACAATCAATGCTTTAATTAGAAAAAATAGGTAATAAAAAAGCTCCCTTAGGGAGCTTTTTTTATAAAGTTGTGGGATTAAATTTATAGCCAGCACCATGTACACTCTCTATTAAGTGCGATGCTTCAGCTAATTTCTTTCTTAATTTACTAACATGGGTATCAACAGAGCGAGAATAGACATGTACATCCTCTCCCCAGATATCATTTAAGATTGTATCTCTATTAATTACTTCATATGGTCTTTGAGCAAAATAGATTAATAGTTTAAATTCTAGAGCTGTTAGATCAATATCTTTATTGTCACCCTCCATATTAATGGAAACCTCTTGGGTGGCTTGATTAATTGCGATTTCTTTCCACTTCATTTCATTCTTAGCTTGCTTTAAAATTTCTAGCTTTTTTAGCTTAGCTTCTACTCTAGCTTTTAATTCTAAACCATTAAATGGTTTTGTAATATAATCCTCAGCTCCAGCTGAGAAGCCTAGAACTTTCTCCGATAAATCATCCTTAGCGGTAAGAAAAAAGATGGATGTTTCAGGATTTTTATTAAGGATTTGATTACAAATTTCAATACCATTTCCATCTGGCAATTCTATGTCGATTAGAATTAAATCATATTGGTTTGAAGTGTATTTATCGCTGGCTTCTTTTGCATTCGCAGCCCACTCAAGTTGAATTAATGGCGTTGAGAGGGAGGTATTCACTAAATTATATATTTCTTTACTATCTTCAATTAATAACACGCTGTGGGTCATAGACTTTCCTTGAAAAAGAATTTTTTGATTTGAATCATATCCTTTTTTAAGCTACAAAATATTTGAATTCAAGTTATAAAGGAGATCTTATTAAAATATCAGAAAAATATAAGTTTGATCTAAGTAAGGAAGAAATACCTAAGCCATTATTGTCGCTTATCCCTGAATTTATTGTCGATCGTAAAAAAGAATTAGAAGATATGCTTAATGCAATTAGGGATTTTGAACTTCAACGTAAAATGGCACATAAGTGGAAAGGTTTTGCAGCCCCTTATGGTTTTCCATTTTTAGAGGAAATGTCAAAGGCCTTATCGGAAGCTTCTAAATCAGAAAACGAAGCAGAAGTAGAAGAAATCCTACTCGTAACTAAAAACTATATCGAAGAGAAAGCTAAAACAATTTAATGGATATTCAAGAGATCAATCAATACTTTGCAAAGAATAAAAAAAAGTTTTATCAACTAAGTCTGATTGGTTTCTTCTTTATTCTATTTGTTGCAGGATTAAGTTATAAGATTCATTCAAATACGATTCATGACTATCAAAATGTCAGTCAAGTTTTAGAACATTATAATAAAATTCAAAAAACTTTGGGTGAAACTTTAGTTGAGTATCAAAAACTAAAGGTCTTTGATAATGATTCAGACTTAATTATTGAAGAGTCAAAAGATACAATATTAACTAATTATGATGATAATAGAAAGCATACCTCTAGTGAAATAAATGCAATAGAAAAGATCATTCAAAAAAATGAAGTTTTTAAACAACATCGAGAAATTCTAAGTGAAACTGATTTATTTGCGAGTGTTCAGAAAGTATATAAAGAAATCAATTCAGTCGTAATTTCTAGAGAGAAAAAAGAGTGGATGTTAACAAATGAGAATCTTAAAAAACTCTTACTCAATATTGAATTAAATTTCGGTATTATAAAAAATGACTTAGACAAACTAGATATAAAATTGATTGATAGATTAGGGGATATTGGACTCTATATCGTACTTTTATCAATCCTAAGTGTTCTCGTTATATGGCTTCTAATCTTTATGCCAATGCTTAATAATTTAATAGAGCAACAAGATACCATTGCACATTCAATTCTCGATGCACAATCAGCAAATCGATCTAAGACAGAATTTATGGCCAATATTAGTCATGAGATTAGAACCCCTATGACTGCTATTACAGGTTACCTCGAAAGACTTACTGATAAGAAAGTCGATGATAGTGAAAAAGGTGAGTACTTAAAAATTATTCAAGACAATAGTGATCACCTCTTAAGTTTAATAGATGATATTTTGGATATTTCAAAAATTGAGTCCAAGCACTTTATACTTAATAAAGAGTATGTAAATTTAAAAGACTTACTAAATAACCTTTATAATCTTTTACGAGTAAAGGCAGAGGATAAAAATATTGAATTTAATATTCATTATCTCACTGAAGTACCTAGTAAAATTATTACTGATGAAAAAAGGCTGAAGCAGATTCTCTTCAATGTTATTGGAAATGCACTTAAGTTTACAGATGTGGGAGAGGTAAAGATTAATGTTAGCTATGAAGCTAATAAAAGCGAACTGCTCTTTGAGGTAATAGATACTGGAATTGGAATCTCTAAAAAACAAATTAAAAAACTATTTAATCCATTTTCTCAAGCTGATAATTCCATTACAAGAAAGTTTGGTGGAACAGGTCTTGGTTTGGCCTTAAGCTTAAAAATTGCCCAAAAGATGAATGGAGATATTTTTATAAAAAGCTCTCGTATCAATGAAGGCTCAGTCTTTGTAATTAAGTTTAATAATGTGCAACCTCATGGGGGAGAAACAAGTGGTGAGAGTTTTGAGCCTAGTTTTGAATCAAACTTTGAATTAGTTGAGTTAAATGAAAATTATTTGAAAGACTATAAGGTACTTGTGGTAGACGATGCTAAGGAGAACTGTGTTTTATTTAAAATGTATCTTGAAGATTATGGAGCACAAGCAGTTTGTGCTTATAATGGAGAAGAGGCAGTTCAGACGGTAAAAGCGGACAGTAGTTTTGACATCATTTTATTAGATCTTCAAATGCCAATTAAGGATGGTTTCCAAGCTATCCATGAGTTGAGAATGATGGAGTTCTCTAAGCCAATAGTTGCTCTTACAGCCCATGCTTTCGATGAAGAGAAAGATAATACTAGAAGTCATGGTTTTGATGGCCATATCTCAAAGCCAGTTGATAAAGAATTATTAGCTCGTAAAGTCAAATTATTGAGCAGAAAAAGCTAAGATGTGTAGATATCTACACATAATCTACAAAACTTCTTAAAGAAGACAGTTTCACTATGTCTTATTATAGACTTATGAGGCATATAACGGTGATTCTTTTTATATTGGCCTTAATGTCAGCGATCTTAGCGTTTGGCAATATTTCGGAAACAGATTCTTCTGTTGCTAGATTCATATTCTTTATTTTTATTTCTGCTTCAATAATTTCTGGTGTCTTAGATTTAAAAAATAAGTCAGATAACTCAGACAATTAATTCTTTTATTACCTCATTCGAATTGCTTCTCATTCTTTTCAGTTGTAATCTATTAGCATGACAAAATTATTAGAAGTTAGAAATGCTACAATCGAAGACGCTGAAAAAATTCAAAAGTTTGTTAATAAAACTTATTCCGAATTTGACGGTTATCCACTTAGTGCTATTAAGTCACAAATTAATAGCTTTCAAGAAGGCTGTTTTGTTATTCTCTTAGGGGATGAAATCGTTGCTTATTCCGCGAGTATCCTTATTGATGAAAAGAAGGCCATGGTTCCACATACTTGGGATGAGATTACGGCCAATGGTTTAGGTACAACTCATCAAGACGAAGGACAGTACTTATATGGTTATGAAACAGTAGTTGATCCTAAAGTCAGAGGACGCAGGCTGGGGCAAAGAATCTATAATGCTCGTGAGCAATTAGTTAAACATTGGCACTTAAAAGGAATTATCTTTTGTGGACGTGTTCCTAATTTTCATAAAAAGTATAAGAAAGTTAAAGGCATTAAAGAGTATATTGAAAAAGTAAAAAATAAAGAGTTTAAAGATCCAGTTCTCGGCTTTCATTTAAGACGTAACTTTGAAGTCATAGGTGTCATGAAAAACTATCTACCCTCAGATCTTGAGAGTATGGGGTATGCAGTTCATTTGAAGTGGGATAACCCTGAGTATGATGAAAATGTAGAAAGTTATAAAAAACCTCCAATGCAAAAGTCAGTAAGAGTTGTGACTGTGCAGTACCAGCAAAGAAGTATTAAAAGCTTTGATGAATTTGCTGAGATTGTTGAGTATTATGTGGATGTTGCGGGAGATTATAGAGCAGATTTCCTACTCTTTCCTGAACTCTTTACCATGCAATTACTATCTATTAAGAATGAAGAAGTTCCGCCAGATGTTGCTATGGAAAATATGACTGAGTATACAGAGGATGTAAAAAAACTCTTTAGAACCCTCGCGATGAAATATAATGTAAATATTATTGCAGGCTCACACCCAACAAAAGTTGGAAAGTCAGTAAGAAATATTTCATATATTTGTCTTAGAGATGGTGAGATACATGAGCAGGCAAAAATACACCCAACACCAGATGAAGCTTATTGGTGGAAAATTGAAGGTGGAGATCAAGTTAATGTTATTCAAACAGACTGTGGACCAATAGGTGTACTTATTTGTTATGATAGTGAGTTCCCAGAACTTACTCGTCACTTAGTAAACCAAGGTATTCAATTTTTATTTGTACCGTTTTTAACAGATAATCGTCAGGCTTACTGTCGTGTGAAATATTGTTGCCAGGCAAGAGCAATTGAAAATCAAATTTATGTCGCAATGGCCGGGAATGTTGGAAACCTTCCACGAGTAAGTAATGTTGATATTCAGTATGCACAAAGCTGTATTCTAACTCCTTGTGATTTTCCTTTTGCTAAAGATGGTATCGCGGCGGAAGCCACTCCTAATGTTGAGATGGTTTCTATTGCTGACTTAAGAATTGATACACTCCTAGAGGCAAGGTCTCACGGTGCAGTTAGAAACTTAAAAGATCGTCGACATGACCTCTACTCTGTTGTTTGGAAAAAGCGCGGCTAGTTTGTCTTTAATAGGAAAGGGAGCTCGAAAGCTCCCTTTAGTGAGATGTTTTTAGGTGGGATATATTATAGGCTAGATTTATTGAATTCATCCTCTTTAATGAGTAAAGAGGCAGTTTCTTTATTTAATTTTCCATTAACTTCTAATTGATTCTTTTCTTGAAATTTAATTAATGCAGCTTCTAGACTTTTGTCGGCCTTATCATTAATCGTACCAGTAAATAATTTTTTCTTTTTTAAGATCCACTTGGCTCGCTTAATGGTTATCTTATCTGTTTCTTTAAGCTTAAGTTGCTTCTCTGTTGCTTCTTCTTTTTGTTTCTTATTTTTCTTCTTATTTTTCTTCTTATCTTTTGTTTGGTCTTTTAGCTCTTTAGTCATCTGAGCTTGAGCAACGATAAGATTACTTGAAAGACTTTCCTTTATAAGGTTTTTTCTCGTTTCATTTGCATCTGCCGTAATCGCTGTAAAAGAAGATGCAATAAATAATAGGGATAATTGTTTTTGATTAAACATAATATTCTCCTTGTCACTTATAAATTTAGACCTTTTGCTAGGAGTTTACTTTTAGGATTCGTATTTAAATTGTGTAGAAACTTAAACTTTTTTACCGTGGTGTGCTAAAGTGGTGTGCCAAAGTGGTGTACTAAGGGAAATGGGATGGAGAGGGCATTAAAAAAGGAAGACTATGTCTTCCTTTAATATAACTTAAAAATAAAATTCAATTAGTTACATACTAGTCTATAAGTAAGATAACCTATAACCAGTAACTTCTAGGTTTTTACGTGTAAAGTTTCTACTCTCAACCATAGTTTGGTCAAATCTTCTTAGTAGTCTTAACTCTCTAATTACTTCTTTACGTTGTGTTTGATTGTGTTTTTGTTCTCTTTTCATGAAACCTCCGAATGTTAATGATAAGAAAAAATGACTCAAATATGAAGATTCACCTTTGTTAATTCGGTATATCCGATTTTGATCTTTGTAAGTGCCCAAGAACAGGTGAGTTAAATTTTAGGTGAATAAAAGCTCAAATCACGATAGGATGCTGAAATGTTAATGAGAGCCTTACTAATAACATTAATCAGTCTGAACCTCTATGCAGGTATTATTATACCCCCATTAGAGGATGTGATTCAAAGAAATAATCAAAGTGTTGAAAATTTACTGTATCCAAAGAAAGATTATTCTCTTCTTGTTTGGAATATCTATAAGCAAGCTAAAGATGACTTTTATCGCGATGAGATGTTTATAAGGGGTTTTGACTTCTCACTTTTGCAAGAAATCTCACAAGACAATACCTTTGAGCTCTTTATTAAAGGATTCATTTCTGACTATATTTTTGCTGCCTCATTTTTAGATGATGGTATTGGAACAGGGGTGGGAGTGATTTCAAGAGTTAAGATCAATGAATATGACTTTGTTCGCTCTTATGCTCGAGAGCCTGTGATTAAAACACCGAAGATGGCAGCCATTGCTGATATTAAAATCTTTCAATCTAATAAAAGCCTTAAAATGATAAGTATCCACGCAGTTAATTTTGTAAGACTATGGGCATTCAAGAAACATATTGATCAAGTCTTTGAAAAGGTAAAAGATCATAAGGGACCGATGATTTGGGCCGGTGACTTTAATACCTGGAATAAAAGCCGTTTAAATTATCTCGTATATAAACTTAAGCAATTAAAATTAACTCATTTGTCTTTAAAGGACTCTCATCTAGTAAAGAAGTTTATGGGTAAGCCACTTGATCATATTTTTGTTCGTGGAATTAGCGTTAAGTCTGCGAGAGCAATTGCTAAACCTGATCAGTCTGATCATAATCCTCTGGTATTAAAGTTCTCTTTATAGAAAGTAATTAGTCTTTCAGAAATATTAAGTTTTCAAACCCTTTAAAAAGTTTCAAACTTGTTTTATGAAATTTTTAATCACACTACTTTTTGTTTCTAATCTTTTTGCTGCTACTGCACCTGTGCAATCAGCTTACTTTATCTTTGATAATAAGATTGATTTGAGTTTTGAAATTAGTCCAATTGATGAGGGAGTTAAGAATAGTGATTATAAAAAGGCATGGAAAGAATTAGGGGCAAAGAGTTTTGTCTTTGAGAAAAATCGTTGTAAGAGCATAAAAAGCGACTCTGACTTTATAAAAGATGGAAAGTCTGAGGCCCTTTTATTAAATATTTCTTTTGTTTGTGAGAAGAAAATCTCTAAAACTAAGATGAAAATCCTTAAACAAGGTTTACTAAAAAAGTTTAGTACTTTTGAGTTCGCTACCATTAATGATGAAGGCGAAATGGAAGTACAGCTGATTAAAAACAGAAATGTCAGGCTTTTTTAGTTTTCGCTGCGTCAAGTTCCTGAAAATTTATTCATAGGCAAAACAAAAGTTAAGTCTTTTGATTTCCAAATTTGGTAAGCTAAGAGTTGATGTTTTTCACTCAATTACTGGTGGGAAAATATTGTATATGTGAGTGAAAGGATTGTGAGTGTTAAAATATTATTGAACACTTATAATTTTAGGACAAAGTATGATTAAACAATTTATTTCATTATTCATCTCTTCAAGCTTCTTATTAAGCTTAATTTCTTGTGGTGATTTATTTATGCAAGATAAAGAGGGGAAGGGAGTAACTCTAAGACAGCTTGCTACTTGTGAGCTTGATACTGAGGCCTTTGCGCGAATCATGGAAAGAAATATCAAAGGAGATATCCTTTGTTTACAAGATCAAATTCATACTTTTATTGATCTCGTTGAAACTGATCGTCCTGGATACATCTCTGAAAGTGTTCTTATTAACTTTCTTGAAAATGGACCAAGTGATCTCGGATCACCTGAAGACGTTGTTCCTATTGTTAGAAGTTTATTTGATTTAACTAAAGTAATCTTAGGTGGAGAAAGAGGATATATTTCTAGAGGTGATTTTGATCGCTTAATTAATTTCATTATTTCATTTAATCAAAATATATTTCCTCTTTATGATATCTTCACTAAAGATCAAGAAATCTCTTTTGGTGATTACCAGAGAAATAGAAATACAGTTCAAAAGTACTTGACAAATATCTCAAATGAGCTAAGGGCCTTACTTAATTTAAATAGAAGCTCACTTGATCGCATGGATACTTATGTATTCTTAGATCGCTTTTTTAGCGAAGACCTAGAAACAGCTGAAGAGGTAAAGAGTTTAATGTTCTTAAAGAGAGTTTTTCTTGGAGGGCAGGTTTTTGATCTAACTTATTTAGAGCTTGAAGTAGGCTTAGCTAAATTAGCAGAACTAGGACAAGTTTCTTATGACCTTGTAAAAATCAATCAATTTTCTTTTGCAAAAGATGCTCCTAAGATGATTGATGTATATCGAGAAGATATGAAGATTATTCACGACAATCTTTTTTATAGTGATGATTCATATGAGGCCCTCTTTACTATTTATGATGTCCTAGATGCCATGAATAAATTAGATGTTGAGATTCCAGAAGTTGATATAACGAAATATCCAAATGAAATTATGATCTTGAAAAAAACTCTACTTGGTAGTGGTGGAGAGTTTGTAAGTTCAGTAGAGGTTGTTAATCTTCTTAATCACTTAAATAATATTTTAGACGAGGGAAGAACCTTTTATCGTATTTATGATATGTATCGTGACGAGTTGAATTCTGTTGATCCTATTACAACTGACTTCTCAGGATACCCAGCTCCGCCAAATACTCCTGAAGTTGATCACTTAAGGCACTTTTCAAATATTGCTAATAATTATCGTTTCTTTAAAGGAACTTTTAAAGCTCCTTTCTTCTCTTTCGATCACTATCGAAATCCGGGAGCATTTTTAGAGATCTCAATTATTGAATATGTAATGAAGTTGATTTTTAAAGAGTATGGAAATCCAAACTCTGAAGCCAGAGGTGGCTATCATATGACATTAGAGCAAACAGTTGCTCTTATGGACGATATCAAAGTAATTTTAAAGGACATGGGAATCATCACAATCGGTAGAACAGGTGGGGGAGAAGTTGCGAATACAGCGGATAACCTAGTGCTTATGTCTACACTATTTCAATTCCAAAGTAATGGATGTAGTGATGAAGTTTGTATGGAAGTTCCAGAGATAACTGAGTTCCTAATTGGTCTTTTAACCGCACTCTCTGTAAAGGATTTCTTTATCGAGGAGATGGAAACAGTTTGTTCTGATGAAGTTGACCAGTACGGAAGAATCTATGTGGATTGTTTTAGAAAGAACTTTGTAAAAGTATTAAATGCCAAAATACCAGGAGACGGACGTTCATTGGCCGAATATTTACCACTGATGTCTTCATATATAACTGAGCTTACGGGTACTCCAGATCCAAATCAAGACCCTACAGTAAGTGAGGGCTATATGAAGTTTATTACTGAGACTGAGAACTTCACAAGAACTTGTACATTCTTTGATGATGGAACACCAGTGCCTATGAAGTCAACAGATGCCTTTGCTGTATTTGCCGGGCTTTTAAATGTTGAATCAACAATTATGCGATTTGATGCTAACCAAAATAATAAACTTGATGGATATGGACGTAATAATGAAGTACTCACAGCTTATTATGAAGTATATGAAGGGGCGATTAAAAGCTTAGTAGATCCTAACGGAGGATTTATGACGAAGCTTGCAAAGCCAATCTTTCAATACCTTGTGAAGTATGGAACTGTACCTGACACTGGAAACTTTAGAAGTATTTGGGACTTTGTTAAATTCTTAGTTAAATTTAATAAGGGAGCAGATGCTACGAGGACAACCATTGCAACAATCCTTAAGACACTAGGAGAGCAATCGGGTAACTCACAAAAGTATCCATTTAAGTGTGATGAATGTTTACGTGATCCAAACGTAGAGTGTATCCCTGAAGATGATACTTGGGATAATGAACTACATCGTTTTCGTTAATACTTAAAATTTTGTAAACTTATTGAAGTGAATCGAGGCTATCTTCATTAAAGTAATTTGGATGAGGTAATTTCTCATCAAACATTTTCTTTAATTCATCCGCCATTTGAATGGCCTTATACTTCTTTCCATTAGAAAGTCTAATCCAAAACCCTTCGATTACTTGTTGGTCGTTGGTAAACATCTTAATAGGCTTGATAGAAACAATATGGTTGGTATTTAATAAAATATCAACTATCTCATCTTTTTGTTGAGCCTCGTTGTGGCTAATAATGGTAAACTTTCTAAAATTCATATGCCTATCCTAATATAGAAATAACACTCCCTAAATGGTGTTGAAAATATTACATTATTATCTTCTGATTTAAAGTAAAACTTAGTATTTAGAGATGTTTATGAACCTAGAAAAAGTAAAAGAATCCTTAAATAAGTATCAGGCGACATTGCATCTCGACTCTTATTCCCGTCGTGAGAACTTAATTTCAGAGATGTCTAAGTTAGAAGCACAAGGAACGGACTGTTCCAAATGTTCAGGATTTTGTTGTACATATTACCATAATTCTATGCAAGTAACCCCTTTGGAGGCTATAGAAATACTCATTGAACTAATGGAGAGTGATCGTTTAAATGACGAGACTATCGAAAGACTTAAGGCAAACTCAAAAAAGTATCGCCTTGATAATGAGATAACTGATGGTCATGGTCGTATACTAAGAAGGTATTATACTTGTCCTTTTTTTAATGATCACTCACTGGGGTGTTCTTTAAGTAGAAGAGCAAAACCCTATGGCTGCCTTGCGTTTAATGCTATTGAGAAAAATGTTAGCGTTGAAGGAAAGTGTAAGAGTCAAAGTGGTTTATTAGAGCAAAGAGAAAAAGAGTTTAGTGAAGTCGAAAGCAATTTGAATAATGAATTGCAATCTTCCTTGAAATTATATTGGATTAAAAAACCAATCACTCAAGCACTATTAGATATGATGATGCAAATGAGTATCTGATCGAGCTTGTCGTGATTTAGCATGTTAAAAAAAACAAATGCTAAAAAAAAGATCCTAATTTATAATATGTTAGATTTGATTATCTACAAGGAGATAGAAATGACTAAAATAGTCCGTGCTAATGCAAAGCTTGCAAGCTACAAAATCCCAACCAGAGTTTTTAATGTTCCTAAGGATACAAATGGTAATCCTTTAAGAGTATCAGAATACTTTGGTGAGAATGTTTTTAATTACAAGAACTCTGATATCTTAACTGAGCAAGATAAGAAGTCAATCGGTGATGTAATTTCTAAGAAAGCAGATTTTTCTAAAGAAATGGCCGAAAAATATGCTAACGCTGTTTTAAACTGGGCAACTTCAAAAGGTGTAACTCACTTTACACACTGGTTCCAACCTCTTACTGGGTCAACAGCTGAAAAGCACGATGCATTTTTAACAATTGAAAAAGGTAAGCCAATTGAAAAGCTTTCAGCATCACAATTAATTCAAGGTGAGCCGGATGCTTCTTCTTTCCCAAATGGTGGATCTCGTTCTACATTTGAGGCAAGAGGTTATACTTCTTGGGATTTATCTTCTCCTATTTTTATTAGAACTCAAGAAAATGGAAAAACTCTTTGTATTCCAACTGCATTCGTATCATACACTGGTGATGCATTAGATATTAAGACTCCACTTTTAAGATCAGTTACTCAATTATCAAAAGCTGCTTCTCGTTTTTTAAACTTAACTTCAGGTAAGAAAAGAGACGAAGAAAAAGTAACGAATGTTGATGTAAGCTGTGGTTGTGAGCAAGAGTACTTTCTAATTGATAAGTCTCTTTACTTTGAAAGACCAGACCTTGTTATGGGGGGAAGAACTCTTTTTGGAGCTTCAACTTCAAGAAACCAACAATTAGAAGATCATTACTTTGGAACTGTTCCTGATAGAGTACTTGCTTATATGCAAGAAGTAGAAGTTGAATTATACCGCTTAGGAATTCCAGCCAAAACTCGTCACAACGAAGTTGCTCCTGGACAATTTGAAATTGCACCAATTTTTAGCTCAGCGAATATCGCTGTTGATCAAAACCAAACAATGATGAGTATTCTTCAAAGTGTTGCGATTAAGCACGGTTTTGTATGCTTACTACATGAAAAGCCATTTGCTGGCATCAATGGTTCTGGTAAGCACTTAAACTGGTCAATGTCTTCTAAGTTAGGAAATATGTTAGAGCCAACTGATACTCCACATACTAATTATCAGTTTCTTGCAACTGTAGCTATGATTTGTGAAGCGATTAATCGTCATGGTGCTAACTTACGTACAGCAATTGCTTCTCACTCTAATGATCACAGACTAGGTGCAAATGAAGCACCTCCAAGTATTATCTCTGTTTTCTTAGGTGATACTTTAACTGCAATCTTAGATGCCTATGCTGATGGTAAGAAGTATGACCCTTCTGATGATACTTTTATTGATTTAAAAGCTGATCAATTAGCAAGACTTGTAAAAGATAATACAGATAGAAATAGAACTTCTCCATTTGCATTTACTGGAAATAAGTTTGAGTTCCGTGCTGTAGGTTCAAGTCAGAACGTTGGTATTCCAATGACTGTACTTAACGGAGCAGTTGCTTCTGTTATTAATGAGATGAATGATAAGATTGAAAAAGAAATTGAATCTGGAAAATCAACTGATGAAGTTCTTTTAAACTTAACAATCGAATTATATAAGAACTCAAGAAAAGTTGTCTTCAATGGTGATGGATACTCTAAAGAGTGGGAAGCTGAAGCAGAAAAAAGAGGATTACCAAATCTTAGAACTTCTGCAGATGCATTAAAAGTAATTGCTGATGCTCCTAAAAATAACTTTTTAACTGAACTTGGAATTTACTCTGCAAATGAGTTAACAACAAGATTTAATGTAAGAGTTGAAAGATATGTAAAACACAGATTAATCGAATTTAACACTTTAGTTAATATGATTAATAAAGATGTTATTCCAGCAACTATTGAATACAAAAACTTAGTGGCAACTTCTATTGTAAATCAAAAGAGTGCAGGTATTGATGCTAAGTCAGATATTGCAGTTCTCACTGGAATTAATAATGCTTTAAATACATTAATGGAAGATAAGGCCAAATTAATTAAAGAAATGGATGCTATTGGACATGATGAAGGAATTGAAGCAGCTGAAAAGATTGCTAAAGAATTACTTCCATTATCTGAGAAAATAGCGGACTCAGTTAATTATCTTGAGGATAATGTGGCCGAAGATATGTGGCCAATCCCAACTTATTACGACTTATTATTTGTAAGATAATACAAAATCAAGTACTTACTCACATCTCCTTGGAATTGGCTTAGGAGATGTGAGTAAGTTTTTCAATTTTAATTTTCTTTAATTTACACTTCATTTCACTTTTTAGATAAAGAGCTTCATAAAATTCAAGGTAAGGGGAATTAAAGTGAAGAAACTATCTTTATTAGCACTCGTTGCACTGTCGTTTTCGGCATTTGCAGCACCAATCGAAACATCAATTCATAAGATCTTAGCACCAGAAAAAGGTGAAACTGAGTACGTTATCTTAGCAACAGACGGTAAAGTTTATGACATCGACGCTAAGGATGAAGAGCTAGTTGATCTTGCTTATGAAGCAATGGAAACAAACTCAACGATTACAATTGATTTAAATAATCTATCAATCGTTAATGGCATCATGAACCGCAGAAAGGGAATTAGTGAAATTCAATTTATTTCAAATGAAGTTCCTGAATTTGCTCCAATGGATGTTGAATTTGCTCCAGGGGATACTCCTTTAACTGGTTATACTGTTTCTACTTTAGCAGATATGAATACAGCGAAGAGATACTTTTCAACTATGCAAGGTGCGACTAAGTGGAGATCTCAGTGTTATAACAGAGCACATGTTTGGTCTTATGAAATGAAGACTGATCACAATATCAATACTGGAAAAATGTGGATCTTCTTTTCTGCAAAGTATATTAAAGAGTATAAGTATAAGTGGTGGTTCCATGTTGCTCCATACGTACAAGTTGCTACAGAAAGAGAGCCAGTTGTTCTTGATAGAGAATTCTCAAGAGTTCCTCAAAGACTTACTGATTGGAAAAATGTTTACATGAAAAACAATGCGACTTGTGTTAACACTGAAAACTATACAACTTATGAAGATAATACTTGGAATGAGTACTGTTTCTTAATTCAATCAAGCATGTACTACTGGCAACCATTCAATCTTGAAAACCTTGATAAAGAGGGAACAACTAAGAGTGGATTTGTATCAAACGAGTTAAAAAGAGCTTACTCTAATGCTATAAAAGGCCGTTACAGAAGAGATGTAGACTAGTCTTTAAGCTAAAACTCGCTTAAAATATTCTTCATGAATAAAAAAATATTCCTAATTATTATACAACTTTTCCTATTCCTCTCTTGCGGTGAAGCCGTAGGAGAGGGATCTGGAACTGACGGTATCTCATTAAGCCAACATCGCATTTTTGTCTCAAGTCTTTCTTATAATGGAAATTTAGGTGGTTTAGATGGAGCCGACTCAAAGTGCCAAACTCTTGCAACAGCAGCTGGACTGGAAAGAGAGTATAAGGCCTTTATTGGATCAAGTGCCACAGCTCTAAAAAATCGTTTCAATCTCGTTGGTGCAGTTTATAACTTCAACGGAGATGAGAGAACAAAGATTGCTGAGATAGGTGTAGACCTACTTAATACTGATCAACCTAAAGATCTTCTTGCTAATATTGAATACGATGAACAGGGCAATAGCGTAACTGACTCAGTATGGACTGGTAGTGATTCCGAGGGAGAGATTTCAACCAGTGTTGCATGTGCAAATTGGACTTCGAGCTCTGCTGGGCAGAATGGAACTGTTGGTGATAACTCTCGTGTTACAGGTTTCTACCTAGAGGATCCTCCAAATCAGGCCTGTAGTAATACTTATCGCCTATACTGTATAAGTATCTAAAAATATTAAAATTTTTTATTTTTTTTGAATCAAGTGAAAAAAGTTCTTTTCATTTAATCATATGCATTATAAAAGAAACGCCGGTTTTAAATAAAGAGTGCATGTTTGAGGCTTTGAACTGAGACTGTATAAGATCAGTCTTACTAGAATCGGTTTTAGATATGTTACTTTAAAGGTTTTATAGGGTCCTCCAATTGTGAGGACCTTTTTTTTTGCCTATAATTCAAAAATGCAAGAGATAAAACTATCTAATAAAAGCCATCTTCTTTATATCCCAGACTTTATTCAAGCCAATAAAATTCCATCTCTAATTGAAAAACTTAAAAGTGAAAGTCAGTGGCGTGATGATAAGATAACAATGTTTGGAAAAACTTTTGATCAGCCTAGAAGAGTTGCTTTCTTTGGAAGCCCTGAAATTAGCTATACGTATTCAAAAATAAAAATGATACCACAAGGTTGGACTCTGGTGACAAAAGAGCTCACAAGTAAAATAAATGAAATATATGGCCATGATTTTAATACTTGTCTGCTTAATCTTTATCGAGATGGAAACGATCACATGTCATGGCATTGTGATAATGAGCCAGAACTTGGAATTGATCCGGTAATAGGCTCTTTGAGCCTAGGACAGGAGAGAGATTTCTTTTTTCGAGAAAAGAAAAATCCAGAGAATAAAATTTCATTAAGCCTGCAAAGCGGAAGTCTTCTTTTAATGCTAGGAAAATGTCAGAGTGAATTTAATCACGCTCTCCCGAAACGTAAGAGACAGAATGGGGAGAGGCTTAACCTTACTTTTCGTGAGGTTATAAAAGTTGCATCACCTGATTAATTTCAATTCTTTCTGAGCAATTAAAGTGACCAAGTGGGCACTCTTTTTTACCGTGTAGGCCACAGGGTTTGCAGTCTAGTTTTTTAGAAATTATATGGTGATCATCTGAAAGTGGTCCATAGCCAAACTCTTCCACAGTAGAACAGAAAAAAGCTATGGTCTTAGCATTAACCGAGCTCGCAAGGTGTAAAGGTGCTGAGTCGTTGACCATTACTTTATGAGCATCTTGCATTAGATAGGCTGACTCAGTTAAGCTCAATTTTCCACAAAGGTTAATTGCATGATGTTGGTTTTGAATAATTTCATCAATATAATTTTTATCATCAGGTCCACCAATACAGTATATTTGGTAGTCGATTAGGTTTTTTACAAGCTCCATCCATTTCTTTTTTTGTAATTGCTTAGTAAACCAAACACTTGATGGGGCCATAACAATATAAGGTTTGCCCTCTGAGTTGGATTCCTTTTTAATTGCTTCAACTTTCTCTTTTTCTTTGGCCGTAAAATAAAGTTCTGGTCTCGTGGGATAAAGCTCTTGTTTAACTAGAGGTGAAATAAGCTGCTGGTTTCTTTCAACCTCGTGTAAATAAGATGATTCAGTTGTGTGGGGAATCATATGTTTAATTTTATGAGTGAAGAAAAAGCTCATTGGGTTTTTATCAAAACCAATTTTTATTTTTGCTTTAGAGAGTGCAGTGATAAGTCCTGAATTGAAGAAGCGCTGAATATTAAAGACTAAATTATAGTTCTCTTTGCGTACTTCTTTAATGCACTTGAATAAACTCTTCCACTTCTCACTCTTATTCCAAATTATTGTTTTTTGGATCAGAGGGTTATGCTCTGTAATTTTTTGATTCCCGGCCCTTAGAAGAAAGTGAATTTCCGCGTTAGGATAAGAATTATGAACTTGGCGAATGAATGAAGTGGCGAGAATAACATCACCTATAAAAGCCGTTTGGATAATTAGGATTTTATTTTTTTGACTCAAACTTTTCACCTGCATGCATACGCATTACTTTTACATTTCTTATAAATATATTCCATGCACCAAAGCAGCTAATAATAAAGCCTTGTTTGCCATCAAGAAATCCCATCTGCATTATATAGCGTTTGAAAAAACCAAAGAATGGTTTTACCAATAGGTGATAGAGGGTTACTTTTTTGATTTTATTTACACGATCCAAAGCTGCCCATGTGGTATAGATCTCGCCCTTTCTTAGGTGAGAGGTAAGGCCTTTGCCTTTATAGGTGTCGTGGATCATTGAGCTTTTTAAGCGACCAACTTCTCCATTTGTTTCGATTTCAGCGTGAACATGTTTGTCCTGGTAACGACACTTACTCTTGCGAAAAAGTCTGATGACTGCATCACCTTTCCAAACGTGTTTAAGTTCGCGATCCATAAAGTAATTTCTTCGCTTAATCCAAAAAGCCACTTCACTTGGATTACTAGCAACAGTATCTTTAATTTCTTTTTCTAATTCTTTAGGAACTCTTTCATCTGCATCCAGTAGAAAAATCCAATCATGACTGGCCTGAGGTATTGTCCAGTTCTTTTGCGCAGCGGAATTAACATACTCGTGCTCTAATAATTTTACCTGAGGAAAGCTTTTGATGATTTCTACTGTTTTATCGGTGCTAAATGAGTCAACACAAATGATTTCATCAGCAAAGAGGCATGACTCTATTGCTGCTTTGATATTCACTTCTTCATTGAAGCAGGGGATGATTGCCGTTATTTTTTCCATAAGCTTACTTTATCAAAGATGACAGTTAATGGAAAAATAAAAAAGCTATTACGCACTGGATAAAGTTAATGATTTCAAATATGTTTTTATGATTTTAGGGTATTAATTCTTGATGGATTGGTTAATATTGGAGAGAATATAATGGTTTTTGAGGCTAAAGTTTTGGTGCTCGGGGCGAGACTTGAACTCGCACGGGCCGTAAGGCCCACAGGATTTTAAATCCTGGGTGTCTACCAATTCCACCACCCGAGCAAAATTTGAGATTGGAAAGTAGTTTGGATGAAAGAGATTAAATCGTCAATAAAAATACAACTGTTCGTTAAAAAAATTATTATTTTATTAGTCATCGCTGGCTGTAGTTTTAATAAAAGTGATGATTTGATTGATGATAGTAATTATCGAAAAAGTTTTGTGACCAATATAAAGCCTTACTGGTTCAAGACTTTGAAGCGTTTTCAATTATTGGATAAGACAGGAGAGCCCCAAACACATATGTTCTATGATGTGCTGCCTGGCTTTGAAAGAGATAAGAATACATTGAATATAATAATTACGACTCCAGAAGGGAGTGATTATGGTTACGATCTTGATGTCGCTTCAGGTCAATTATTTGTAAATAGAAAATTTTGTAAGCATAAAGACAAGTTTGAGAGAACTCAAAAAGATGTTTATAAACCACCATTTTCAATGGGGATCGTTCCACGTTTGTATGATCAATTAAATACTCCACAAAAAATAATTGTTTTTGGAAGTAAGGGTTATTATCAACAATTTTTTAGAAGTAATTATTTTGAAGCAAAAGTTGTTGGTGCTTACGTAGAGCAATATTGTCCCAGTGGAAGTTGTGTTGCCTCGGAAGATTGGCTTTCGCGGATGGTGCTTATAGGCGTTCAGCCTGATAGTGAAAAATTCGGTAAAGTAAAAAATGTCGATCAACTTGTGAAAATGGTTGATTGGGAAAGTGTCGTTGCGTTTGTTGAAAATGGAACCGGATCAAACCTAACTGGAGATGATAGTTTCCCTGCCTACCGTATGGGAGCTTTAATTGATGCTAGTCAGGCCCTGTATTTTATGGGAGCTAACTCAGTTATCCTTGGAAATGATCAATTAAAAAAGACAAGACTAAGTTGTTATAAGCTTTATGATTATATTTATAAGTACTTAAGTCTTAAAAAAGAAGACTTTATTAAGGATGAGAAAAATATTGTTAAAAAGAATGTTCTTTATATTGGTGATGCTGCAAAAGAAAATAGTGATCTTCAGCAATTTAAGCAAGTAGAAAAGACATTAGATTTTCACCAACGCTTTTTTAGAACTTTTAATAAGTACCATGAAGAGTATAAGACTTGTGTTGAATATATCTATCCGGCAAATTTAAATGAAGATCAAGATCGTTTTTGGTTCTTTGCATATTATACGGCCTTTCATCAATTACATGATCTAGGTTATTATTATGAGTGCTCTCGTGGTGGATGGGTAACGAATCCTTATGTTGAAAAAGGAAAGCGTGCTATCAGTGTGGAGAATATGTTTAGAGCCTGTAGTGATAGTGATATTGATAAAGCGTTTCAAACTTCAGTTCTATTTTTAAATAATTTAAAAGATAAGCGCAGAAAAAGTTATCGTTTCATCGACTATGATAATTATCCTTACGGGACTCATGAGAAAGTATATGGTTGGGTTGATTTTGATAATAAATTCTTGGCCTGTAATGAAGATGAAAATAAGTTAATGTTTAGAGATAAATTAAAGTCATTTCCAAAAGATATTCGTTGGAAGAAGAAGGCTAATAAGGCCAAGAAAACTAGTGTTGGTGATATCATTGAGTAAGAATCAAGTTGAAAATAATACTTTAAGCAATAAGTTTAGATTGTGGTCATTTAAGAACTCATTAAATCCTATTATATTAGGAGATAAGAACTTTGCCATCAGGCTTCAGTCTTTCTTTGCTACTTCACCCTTGTTAGTGCATTTTGATCACAATGCCATGTTTGATGATTACTCAGAAAAGAATTTATTAATTCTCGTTGGTCCTCTTAGTGAAGTACAAAAAACCAAAGTGAAATCAATCATTAATAAAATGAATCATGCTTATAAAGTAATTTATTTAGAAATGACTTTTGAAGAAATTACTTCTAAAGAAGATTATATTCTTAAACTTGATAAAGAACTCGGTGAAATCGGTTTAAAAGACTTTATTATTGAAGACTTTATTAGCCTGGATCATGTGGCACAATTATTAAGGGAAATTGCATGAAGTACCAATATCTACTTGCAAACTTGCCTGATTATGTGGAAGAAGTTCACAAACTTTCTCGTCACTCTGTTGTAAGAGTTTCTGAAGAGGATCTTTTTGATTTTGTTTCTTATATCTACAATCATTTTCAATACCAGAGACTCTTAGATATTAGTTTTTTTAAGAATCAGAACGAGGTGACTCTTTGGTTTATGAGTTTGGAAGAACATGACCTTATAGGGGTTGTTTGTGAACTTAAAAGTGATGAACAAAATATACTGGCACTAAATCAATTATATCTAAATTTTGATTCACTTGCTTTTTCTTTGAATCAATCTTTAGGTTATGAGCTAATTAAAAATTTGGACGATTACTACCAAAAATTTGCTCCTTATACGCCTAAAAGCTCAGTGCTGGTTAAGGAAAGAGATATTCGAGTAAGAGATATTATACGAATTAATAATCATCTAAATAAATTTGGAGATATGGATATAGCAGCTCTTAGTATTGATGAGAGAGTGGTTGAATTAGATTTTCAAGTTAATGATTGTCATAATCAAATAGCTAAGAAATTAAGTAATATGCCAATCCAATCCACCATTAACCACTTGCTTAAAGTTGATGGTTATAATGCTCCTAGTGTTGCAATTGGCTTTTGCATGGCCTTGGAAGAGCACTTACAATTGGATATTCCAGATAAGGCCAAAGCTGTAAGAATGATATTCTTAGAATTTAGTCGCATTTTAGAATCAATTGAGTATATATCTTCACTGGCTTACTCAATTCAAGCTCAGTACTTATATCATAAAGCACTTTTTTGGTTACAAAAATTAGAACGCATACTTGTTTATTACACGGGAAATATTTATCACTTAGGACTATTTAGTCTGGGTGGAATTATGAAAGATATCCAAAGTGGGTGGATCACTTATTGCAATACTCACTTACGAGAAATTCAAGAAGAGATTAACTCTGAATTTGAATTATTAACGAGTAGTAGTCTTTGGAGAGATCGTTTAGTTATTGCTCCTTCTAATCCTGATGACTTATTAAAGTGGGGCTTATCAGGAAACCCATTGCGTAGTGCTGGGCTTAATATTGATTTACGTAAACGCAAACCATATTATTTTTATGATGAAGTCATCTTTGATGTTCCCGTTGCTCTAAAGGGAAATGTTTTTGATAAGCTCTTACTTTCGTTTTTAGATTTAGAGCAATCTTTTGAAATTATTTTTCAAGTTTTAGATAATATTCCAACGGGTCCACTAGTGCATCCAGCATGTGATATGTCTAAAATGATAAGAGAAAAATCAGGCTTTAAGTTAGATGATATTTTATTAGATGGTTATGTATTTCACTCTCTTGAAACATTTAAGGGAACCCTTAATTTCTCTATGTGTATAGAAGATAAAAAAATTAAGAATCTAAAAGTAGGGAATGATAATTTAAGTAAGTTGAACTACTTTAAAAGCTATGGAGTGAATCAAAGAATTGCGGATATTAGCTTGGTTTATCGCTCTTTAAATATTAACTCAAGTATGATGGAACTCTAGGGAAGGGCTATTAATATATGATTATACCTTTGCGATATTACAGAAATCATGGCTACCTTAAAGGGTTGTGGATCGCCTTTAAGATAAGTTTCTTTCGTTTGATATTGCTGCCTTTTAATTTATTTATTCCTTCCAAAGTGAAGGAGACATTAAAATTTAATGTTAGTTTTCCTCGCCTAAAAGAAGATGAGAAAGGCAAGAATCAATGTATCTCATGTGGAATATGCAAGGAAGTTTGTCCTACAAATGCTATTGAGATTGAAACCAAAGGTAATGTGAGTATTAACTTAGAAAACTTAACTGGTAAAACACCTGATAAATTTGAAATAAAGAAAGCCGCCTGTGTTCACTGTCGGCTATGCATAAATATATGCCCTGTGCAAGCTCTGACAAATGATTTCAGCCAAAATTTATAAATACCTGATTTTAAAAATTTCTTTAATCTTTGTGTTGTAGCTCCTAGCTTGATGTTATAAACTCTGTATAGGAGAAATCTATGAAAAATCAATTTATACAAACCTCACTAAAATTAATTCTTACCTACTTAGCTGTGATTGCTGGGATTTACTATCTTTTTGGAAGTTATGGTTTAGTTGGTGATATTTGGGCCGAAAACTCATTTTGGAAATTCTTAATATATGGAGTTTTAATTACTCATATCACTATTACTTCAATGAGCTTATCATTTCATCGTTTTCATACTCATAAGGGTGTGACTTTTAATCCTATTATCGATGCGCTGATGCAATTAAATCTGTGGTTAGTTGGTGGAATGTCAAAGCTGGATTGGGTTTCAGTTCATATCTATCACCATGCATTTTCAGATAAAAAAGAAGATCCACATAGTCCTGTTCAAAAGGGATTATTACACATTCTTTTTCTAGGAGTTTTTGACTATAGCAATGCTAAAACTAGTGAACCTGTTTTAAGAATTAGAAAAACAATTAGAAGAAATAAGCTTGAGCAGTTTATTGCAGATCATACTTTAATGGGACTTGTGATTTTAACTGCTTTTAATTTAATTATGTTTGGTCCTTTATATGGATCAATTTTATCTGTAATCAACTTTTCAGTATCACCGATCTTTGCAGTTGGTGGTGTGAATGGTTTTGCACACTGGGTAGGTTATAAGAATCATAATTACCATGATAATTCACGTAACCTTGGTTTTGTTTTTCCATTAAACTTTCTTATTTGTGGGGAATTAGATCATAATAATCACCACGCTCATCCAACATCTTGTTCATTTAGACATAGATGGTTTGAATTTGATTGGGGATATTTTTATATTAAAATTATGGATAAGTTAGGTCTTGCTAATATTAAGCATGCCTATACTCCAAAGTCTTTAAAGCGTGAGCTCTCAGTTAAAGTTGTAAATATTATTGAGATGGATGCTCGTTTTAGAAAGAGACTGGAAGAATTAGCACAAGAGCTAAACACCAACTATCAAGATCTTATTCAAAATATTAAGGACTATATTGAAGGAAAGAAAATCAAAATGTCTGAAGAAGTGAAGCTACTTATTTCGGAAGCCAAAAGAACTTTCTATATTAATTACCGTCTCAATCTCAATTACTAATTAAGAATCAAATATTTCTATTCTAGAGCAGCTCGGACTGAGCTGCTTTAGTTTATTCATAAAAACCTTACGACTAATTTCTTTGCCCCCAAAAGACTTTAAAAGTGGAGTCACCATTTGAGTGTCAATCCATTTAAGACCTGATTTCTGTAAGTGCTCAACTAGAAAATTGAGGGCAAATTTCGAAGCATTATCTTTTAAATGAAACATGGATTCACCAGAGATAATTTCCCCAATACTCACACCATATAGGCCACCAATAAGTTCGCCCTTTTCATAAGTACCTACACAATAAGCGAGACCATTATGAAACATATTTATATAGCCATCAATGATGGCTTGATTAATCCAAGTTCCACTCTCATGCTTTCTTTTGACATTGGCACAGTGAAGAATAATCGCCTCAAAGTCAGTATTAAATTTTGCATAGTAGTCAGTTTTCTTTAAGAACTTCTCAAATGACTTTGGTCTTTTATAGTTTACGAATTCTAAGATACCTCTAGGATTTGGAGCAAACCAAGTTAGGGGATACTGCTCACTAACGGGCCAAGGAAAAATTCCATGGGTATAGGCCTCAGTTAGTGTGGTAATAGAGAGATCACCACCTATTGCAAGTAGACCGTCTTCATTGGCCTCTTCCACATTAGGAAATTTAACCACCATTTTGCATACTCGCAATAAGTTGATTCAAAATTAATTGTGAGCTTAGAAGAGTTGTTTCTGGCTCTGGGCTTTCGTGAGACTTCTTATAACTACTTACGAAGGGAGCGACTTCCACAAGGTCTGCACCAGTAATATTAAACTTTTCTCCTACTGCCTTAATGATTGCAATGCCATCATGAGGAGAGAGTCCCTCGTCTTCAGGGGTTCCTGTACTACTTGCATACTTACTGTCTAGAAAGTCGATATCAAAGCTAATATAAACTTCATCTATTTTTCTAAGACTCAAGTAATCCAGTGTCGTTTTAATAATTTTATTTAAACCAATTGTTTTAAAGTCATGGTGCCAAAATTGTTGGATCCCAAGCTTATTTTGCCAATACTCTTTAGGTTGGCCTGATGAACGAATTCCATATTGTAAGATATCACTAGGGCGCTCAAGGAGTTCAATCATATGATAGGCCCAAGAGGCAAAGCAAATATCAATGCCAAGGCGTTGATCCATAAGATCTGTATGAGCATCAAAGTGTATGATTGCACATCTCTTGCCTTTCGCCTTTCTGGCCTTAAGCCACTCTTTAACGACAGGGTAACTTACCGAATGGTCACCACCAAGACTAAGCATCTTTTGATCTGAGCTAAACACTTCACTTGCAATAACTTCAGCAATACTCAGTGGACTAACGGGTAAATCAGCACCATCATAAATGGCATCTTGTGCATTCTTTATTGTTTCTTTATTTAAGTATTTATCATGTAAGAGGTGAGGGATGGTTTTTATATCACCTAATTCAAATAATGCATTTGTGTAATCAATTCTTTCTCTAAGAAATAAAGGTCCCCAATTTGCTCCTCTTTGAATACCTCCGCCGGTATCACTAGGAATTCCCAGGATTTTTATTTTATCTTGTACTTTATCAATATTTTTAAGACTTTCTTGCCAATGAGATTTAACTACTTCTAAGTCTGTGCTTTGATAAAAGCTTTGATGAAATTTCTCGCGAATTTCTTTTCCTGTGTGTACTGTGTGCACACCCATACCTGGAGGAGTTAAGAGGTGATGAAAATTATTCTTTAGGTTTTCCATATTAAAAATAATTAATTGAACTTTCTTTTAAAAGGAAATCTGTAAACTCTGCTTTAAAAGCGTCAATCTTACCTTGTTGATGATAATGAACAAATTTTTCAATGATGTATTTTTCAAACTTAATAATATCATTATTCAATTCACTATATACCCCAGCGATATGAGAAGTTTTATTAACGTTTTTTATTTCAAACATATGCCCAGGATTAAATGGCTCTTTTTCAAAGACATCTAAAAAAGCAAAGAAACGCTCATTTTTCTGCAAATGAGTTATTAAGTCTGTTTCATTAATAATCTCGCCTCGAGCTGGATTAATTAAGGTCGCATCTTGTGGAATCTTTTTTAAGAACTCACTATTAATAAGGCCACGACTCGTGCTGGTTAATGAAGCCGCAACGATAACGATACTCTTTTGAGAGAGATCAATATTTGAAAAGTCTTTATGCACCCACTTATTAAAATGGCTTTCTTCAATATATGGGTCAACTACCTCAACTGATGAGCATAGGGGCTTTAGAGTTTGGAAAACGATCTTTCCAATATTTCCATGACCTATAATAAGCACTTTTTGATCTCTTAATAGTCCACGTTCCCACTTACGATCATGAGACCAATACTGTTGATTAGTCATTGGAGTAAAGTGATGAAATAAACAACTCATAATGTATTCCACTACTGCATGAGAGCGGATTGGATTACCTAGAATGATTGGAAAATCTACTTTTTGAACAAAGTTCTTTGGAATATTTTCATGGCCCGAGTTGGGATGAATCATTAGAACAGTATTATCTAAAAGCACCTCTGGTAATTCTTCAGGGACTGTGTGGGTATTTGAGAGTAAAATAAAAGGGGATTGATCATCTAACTCTGTTAGACTTTTGATGTACTTTACCTCTTCTACATTTTCGAGGTCATTTTTTTCGCGATTAAAGAACTCCGTGTCCTGATAACTGCTAGAATTCGTTCTATATACTTGATAGCTCATACTTGAATTCTAAAGGAAAATAGCTTTCTAGACTAGCGAAAATCGGGTTTCTATTGTAGGATGCCCAAAAAGGGACACTATGATATCGATTAAATCAGAAAGAGAAATTAACTTGATGCGCCAATCATGCCAACTTGCAGCAAAATCACTAAATTATATTGAGGATAAGCTTGAAGTAGGGATGACAACTGAGGATGTTAATCAATTGATTCACAATTTTATAATCGAAAATGGTGCGACACCTTCTACTTTAAATTATCACGGCTTTCCAAAGAGTTGTTGTACAAGTTTAAACGAAGTTATTTGTCATGGTATTCCTAATACCAAAGATAAATTAAAAGATGGTGATCTCTTAAATATAGATGTGACCACTTATTATAAGAATTTCCATGGTGATACAAATAGAACTTACTATATTGGGAATGTGGATCCAGAATTAAAACGACTAACTAAAGTTACTTATGAGTGTATGATGGCCGCAATTAATCATTGTAAACCAGGTGTTCGCCTTGGTGATGTTGGGGCCATTATTGAAGAGATGGCATACGATAATGGTTTTAGTGTTGTTCACGAGTATTGTGGACACGGTATTGGTAGAGAATTTCATGAAGAGCCACAGGTGCTTCATTATGGAGATTGGAATACTGGTATAGAGTTAAAACCAGGAATGACCTTCACTATTGAGCCAATGATTAATCTTGGTAAAAGACATTGTAAAACTTTAAAAGATGGTTGGACTGTTGTGACTAAGGATAAAAAGCCTTCAGCTCAGTTTGAGCATACCATCCTAATAACTGAAGCTGGTCATGAAATATTAACGCTTGATCCAGATGGTAAGCAAGTTCCCACATTAGACTAGGGTATTTAACTTTTTTATATGAATACTATCTTTGACGTACGCTTTGATGCGAATGATAAATTATTTCAATTAAAAGTAAGTGAGGATGCTCATCTTTTAAAAGATTTTCCAAAAGATTTCCCAAAAGATTTTTTAGCACGCTTAAAAGAATATGCTCTCGATAAGAAGCTCGATGTACTTTTAAAAGACTCCTTTCATGACTTTTCCCAAACACTTACTGAGCAATCTCTTATCCATAGTTTTAAAATATCTCTACATAATTTTAGAGGAGATACAATTATTGAAGAGACTCATCAAAAAGATTCAAGCCAATTAGTCTGTCGATGCAATTTACTTTATAAGTCAGATCTAGTTCAAGCGTTTAAAGATGTTCGTGGTAAAAAAGTTGATTTCTTTCAAAGAACAAAGGCCTCAATGATTTGTTCTGAGTGTCGAAAGGAAGTAAATGAAATACTCGAAAGTAGTGAACATGAATTTTATCATGGAGAAAAGCTTTCTCGTTATTCACAATTGATTCAAGAACAACTCATTGAGTACTTTCTCTTTGCACCTTATTCAGAGACGCAAATTCAATTAAGCCTAGATAAATTAGTACCGGGAAAAGCGAGAATCAGAGTCACTCGCTCAGATAAAAGTGTAAAAAAGGCAGACCTCCATAAAAGCTTACTAGAGTTTTTTCCCAAAGACATTTCTCAAGTGTTTGAAATCTCATTAGTAATTAATGATAATTAAGACCTCGTATTTTCAATAGCTTATTAATTTAATTTTCATTTAAACCGATAAAGTGACAAGGGAAATTGTCGACTTGGAAGCTGATTTTGGCTTTTAGGGGACAAAAGAAGGAAATTTGAATTAATGATAAAATAATATGATGGTCAAATTACTAAGTTTTCTATTCATCTTTTTTTTACAAAGTTGTGTGCAACAGCAGCAGACAATTAGTGACACTAATCAAGTGGCAAAGAAATTTGATGTGGATGACCAAGAAAATTATATTCTTTTTGAAGGGCGAACTTTAGAGATCGTTGATATCAATATTAATAAAACTTCCCAAGAGTTATCTGAGAACGTGACTTACTCATGCTATTACGATCAGGTCGTGAATAATATTGTTTTAAACACCACCCTTTGCTCCAGTCTTCCTGGACTTGTTTTTGATACTAGTGAGGGAACAATCTCTTGGAACCCTGGCTATGATAATTATTCTAGTGATCAATTTTTTGAATTCAAAGTAATAGCTGATGATGGTCTTTTTTCTGATTCAGAAACTTTTGTTATTAAACTCGTTGATCAAAATAGAGCACCAACACTTCCTTTTTTAGTTCAAAGCCAAGTAGATGAAGAAGCTACTTTAAATTTAGATTTTTATGACTCTGTAACAGTTAGTGATATTGATCCCGATGGGGATGCTGTCTTCTATGGTTGTGAGTATGAATATACTCCAGAAAAATATGCAAACTTAACGAGTGGACAAGTCTCGGCCATAAAGTCTTTAAGGGCCTTAGTCGACGCTTCAAGCACTCAAGCACAGTATGATGCTAATCTACAAGTCTTACTCAATTATGTCTCTAACTTCACTTCAACTACGCCAGCAGTTTGGTTTAGTTGTTCCGTATTAGATGGTTTTAGTTTTAATTCTTTAACTGGTGCACTTAGTTGGACGCCAAATAAGAATGCTCAAAATGAAGATAAAGTTTATCGAATTCGAATAACGGCAACAGATGGTATTGATCAAGATATAAATTATTACTCAATTTTAGTAAAAGACATAAATACTGATGTGGAGATGACTGCATTTTCATCCCTTGATACTTATAGTTTTAGTGATGTTATTTATACTTACGAGAAAGTTGCCATTGAGCCCATTCGCTTTAGTACAAAAATCAATCTATCTCCGAGTGCAGGTACCAGTAGTTCTTATAATTGTTATTTTGATACGACAATTGATGGAGCCGTTGCCAATACTTTACCATGTACAATGATTGGAATTACTTTTGATACTGATCTTGATCGCTTTGAGTATGATGGAAGTGTTAATAGTCCATCTAGTCGATATGAAATAAAGTTAACTAGAAGTTCTGAGAGTGCAATCTATGTGGTCGAAAATTTAAAAGATGTTGAGAGGCTTGATGACGATGGTGATCTGGTAAAGTTTACTTGTTTTTATGATACCACGGTAGACGGCTCTGTCGCTGATACAAATCTATGTAGTGATATTGGTGTGGACTTAAATACGAATACAGGGGTATTTCAATTTTTCCCAGCAGAAGTTAGCTCTGATACTAGTTATGAATTTAAAGTTGTGGTTAGTGATAATGACTCAAGTGATAATACCATCTTTTCTGTTGTGGTAAGAAATAAGTCGCGACTTGAATTTAAAGAAATTGACTTTGGTGCTAATCATGCTTGTGCTATTTCAATGGCACATGAAATATTTTGTTGGGGAGATAATACTTACGGCCAACTAGGAACGGGAGATAATATATATCGTCGTTTTCCTTTAAAGTTAACCGTGGATAATTCTAACTCAATTCGCTTTAGAAAATTGAAAACTTTTAATAATCATACATGTGCCTTGAGCTTTGAGGGAGACCTCTATTGTTGGGGACAAAATGATAAAGGGCAACTTGGAACTGGAGATACAAATAATAAAAACCTACTACAAAAAGTAGATTTCCCGGCAAGTAATTCGAGAAAAACGGTTTTTGATTTTGCTGTGGGATTTGATCATACATGTGTAATTAATAGCGCCACAAGAGTTTTCTGTTTTGGTAGTAATGCTAATGGGCAATTAGGTATTGGCTCTTCTCCAGACTTAGATGAGATTGGACTTGTGAGTGTTTCATTTAGTAACTTTCAATATCGAAATGTTCATTCAATCGAAGCAGGACTTGGTTATACTTGTGCTAAAACTGGAAATGGCTACCTCTATTGTTGGGGTAAAAATGATGTTGGTCAATTAGGTATTGGAAACACAATAGATCAAAGTACTCCTAAGCTTGTAACCAGTAGTGCATTTAAATTTGATTTAGGTGAAGCGCATGGTTGTTATATAGATGATGATTTTATTGCTTATTGTTGGGGAGATAATAGTCTTGGGCAATTAGGTGACGGAACAAATACAGACTCTGATACACCGATTAGTTTTCATGTGGGAACTTATCAAGTTAAAAATATTAAACTTGGCTCAAATCATACTTGTTTCTCTGGTATTGATGCCGCTCCTTATAATGATGATATCTACTGCTTTGGAAGTGGAACCAATGGGCAATTAGGAGATGGTGGTGCGAGTAATGAAAATGCTCCGGTAGAAGCAAGTGGAACAGACGGCCAAGTTAATTTATTTGTTGGAAATGAAACGAATTGTTTAATCGTCGAAACCGGTATGAAGTGTTGGGGGAATAATGGTAATCACCAATTCTTAACTGGTGGAACTACAAACTTTACAACTCCGGCAAATGTATCACTTGAAAACTTAGGAGTCACTGAAGACTATATTGTTTCTGTTGATATTGGGGAAAGAACTTGTTTTACAAAAATGAGTGGAGAGGCCTATTGTACTGATCTTGCAAATGATCTTAATTCGGCCTTAGAACAAGAATTTAATTTATTTCCACCAATTAATGATCGCTACTTCAAAAGAGTTATGGACTATATAACTCCAGGGACCTCAAATGGTATTGGTCTCTATGTAACGAGAGATGGAAATCTTAATAAATATGGTGCTAATGATACAAATTACTGGGATGGCAGTGGTACTGGGTTTATTAATTATTATGGTACGCCAATTGTTCTCGCAGATTATTATCAAAGCTATACTCAGAGTTCAGAGCATATTTGTGCTTATGATAGCTCAACTAATGATACACTGACTTGTTCGGGAGAAAACTCAAATGGAGAGTTAGCTAATGGAGCAAGCAGTGATGCATTTGGACAACCAAGCTTAATTAGTGCCGTTAAGGTTGTTAGTGGTAAAGACCATACATGTGCTCTTACTGCTTTAGGTGCCATTTACTGTAGTGGTGCTGGAGCCGAGATAGGACAGGGTAGTGCTGGGACTGCTACTAGCTTTACTCTAATCGATACAAGTGATTATATTGACCTATACTTTATCGATATTTTTGCTGGCGATGATATGACATGTGCACTCTCTGATAAAAGAGAGTTGTATTGTTTCGGTGATTATTATGATGATGAGCCTGTTACTAAAGTCAGTCTTGCAAGTGGAGTTTATCTAAGGGATATAAAAATTTCAGCTAGTCACTTTTGTGCTCTTAGTTTTGATGGTGAAACATATTGTTGGGGAGATAATTCTTCTGGTCAACTTGGGATTGGTTCTACAACTAATCAAGTTAATCCAGCACGTATTACCCTTGCACTTGATCCTGTAAATAAGTACTTTGATATTAGTGTGAATGATCAAAATACATGTGCGATCAATTTCCAAGGGAAGTTATATTGTTGGGGAGAGAATGGGCAACGTATGCGCTTTACTAATTTAAATTCTAATCAAGATTATCTTTCTCCACAGGCCTTTGTAGGAAATTAGAATCTTAGCACTTAGGTTTATTAAAATTCACAGCATTTAGCTTCTTAAAAGTTTTCTTTGGCTCTTTTATCGTACTCATCACTCGCTCGATGCCAACATCTTCTAAAATGTATTGCATCTTCTCAAAAAAGAGGGAGAGTTCAGGAACAATTTTTTGAAGGCACTTGGCCTTAGGCAGGCTCGCTTGTATCGTGGTGACAAAAGTTATAAATAACTCGGCCGTTGTTTCTTGAAGGTTATTAATTGTAAATTTATCAATTTCATACTCACTTGCATTATTTTTTTCACTCCAAACCGAGTAAAAAATATCTTCACTCATAATGAGTTCGAGTATTTTGATAGATGGTGAGCTGGCATTACAAACTTGTTTTTGAAATTTTTCTTTCATGCGAATGCTATCTCTTAATTGAACCAGGGCTGAAATAATATCTTTATTTAATCGATAATGAGCACCACCGACTTTTGTCTTATGAATCACCGCTTCTTCCTTGCCTAGGCAAACCATAAAAGGTGTGGGCTCAGCGTAGAGCGAAGTAGTGAAAATTAAAGCAAAAATCAGTTTTAACATAGGATTATTATACCCTTTAAAACTTATCATTTAAAGGGTATAAATAGAGGATATGAAAGAAATGAGTCTCACTGAACATTTAACAGAGCTGCGCTATCGTTTGATAAGAATTCTTATCATTTTAATCGTTGGTTTTGGTATTTGTTACTCTCAGGGGGAATTAATTCAAGATGTGCTTTTGGCGCCTTTGAGAGACGCTCTTGGAAGTGAAGGCAAAGTTGTCTTTATTGGTTTATTAGATAAAGTTCTCACTCAATTTCAATTGGCTTTTTGGTCAGCAGTCATTTTTTCATCTCCACTGTGGTTTAGAGAGTTATGGTTATTTGTAAAGCCTGGCCTTTACGATAAAGAGATTAAACTCGTCTTGCCATTTATCTTTTTAGGTTTCTTATTATTTTGCTCTGGTGTGGCCTTTGGATACTTTATTGTTTTTAAGTATACTTTTGAAACAATAATGAACTTTGGAGTCACAAATATTGAGGCAACGATAAGTTTAAAAGACTATATTGTTTTGGCCTCTAAAGTCCTGGTGTTTTTAGGCATACTCTTTCAACTACCAAATGTTATGCTCATAATCTCTTTTATTGGTCTGGTAGATAAGAAGCAATTTAGTGAGGCCAGACGTTATGTGATCGCTGGTTTTGCAGTACTATCAGCTATGCTTACGCCTCCTGATGTCATTACCATGATTGCCCTTTGGCTACCTATGGTTGTTCTCTATGAAGTAGGGGTGCTCTTAGTCAGTATGATCGTCGTACCAAAGAAGAAAAAAGAGCTGGAAGAAGTCTCCTAAGTACTTAAAATTGTATACCTTCTTGTGTAAATTATATTAAACATCTCATAGCTGAATCCGATAAGTTAAGTGGAGAGATGTATGTTAATTAAGCTTAAAAATGTGAATTACCAAGTTCCCAACGGGCAAATGGTTTACGAAAATTTGAATTTCGAATTATACCTAGGTGATTTCTTTGGTGTCCTTGGAAAAAATGGTGCTGGTAAGACAACTTTAATTGATCTCTTAATGGGCTATCGTCCAATCACTAGCGGAGAAATTTCTATCGTTGGTGAAAACCCAATGTCTTCTCATAGACGTAAAAAACATGAAATCTTTGTACTCTCTCATGACATTAATATTCAACAATCACATAAGGTTCAAAACTATCTTGAATTTACTTCATTTTTTTATGAACAATATGACAAGGGATTAGAGAAAGAGATGCTCGATTATTTTGGCATTGATATTAATGCTAAGTTTGGTGCACTCTCTACAGGACAAAAAGTAAAAGCTCAAATTGTTGCTGCTGTTGCTGCTAGACCAAAATTAATTTTGATCGATGAAGTAACTGCTGTACTGGATCCAGAATCCCGTAAACGATTCTTTGTTGTTTTAAAGCGTCTTAAAAAACAAGGTAATTGTTCCCTTATAATGGCAACCAATATTGCTGAAGATCTAAATGGGATTGTTGATAAGGTTTTATTTATTGATCATAAAAGAGCTGATGTTCATCCAGTAGATGATATTAAGCACTTATTTAATTTAGATATCCCTGATGAACAAGTCGATCTCAAACCAGATCAGGAGGATGCAGCTTGAAATTCCTCTGGCACTTTATGAAATCAAATATTAAGTACAATAAAATTGAACTTGCAATTTCATATGGTGCAACTTTAATTGTCTTTGGGCTTTTCTCCTACTTCAAAGGAGATTCAAAAGAGTATGCTGGAGACTTACTTATTTCAACGGCTTTTTATGCTCTTCTTTATGCATTCTATTCTAATAAGAAAAAATTAAATTTAAAGTATGTACTTTCGTTACCACTTTCTAAATCACAATTACTTTTAATTAAATCAGTAAGTGATTTGATTTTCTTTGTTCCAGCTATTTCTTTGGCCTTTGTTGGAGTTTATACATCTGAGTTAAATTTCTCAATCATTCCATTATTATTTATTCTTACACTAGTGGTTATGATCGTATCACTTATAATGTTTGATAGTGATATCGAACAACCAAGACTAGAAAATACTAGAGCAAGCTTTATTAACAGACTGATCTATGCCAGAAAGGGTGTAAACTTTTTCTTTATGGCAACATTAGCAACTTATACTGCAATTGGGATTAACTTCTCTCCACTTTCTATGGATGTGAAGCAGTATGGGGTGATCATGCTACTGTCTTTTGTGCTTATCTTTAAGTTCAATGCCTCTTTAAAGTTAATGAAAGATGAGTCTTTATCTTACTTTATGTTTAAACGTGACCTTTGGAATATGGGACTCAAAATGGCAGTCTTCATTTTTCCAGTCATCTTGGCAAAGATGTTAGGAGTCTCTACCATTAATATTTCTCCTTATGGAGATCATGCTGTTTTTAATATGATTCGTGAAAATAATGTAAACGAGCTTAAACTTGCTCTTAAGCAAAAAGACTATAAAACTCTAGTGGGTAAAAAGGGCTTTCGTCCCATTCACGCTGCAATTAGAGAAGGTCACTTAAAAGTTTTAGAATTATTATTAAAAAATGGTCATGATATTGAAATGGCAAATAAGTTTATTGATGAAAAATATCAAGGCTTTAAACCAGCTCACTTAGCTGTTCTCTCTAAGAATATCGAAATGTTTAAGAGAGTTCAAAGCATAAAAGAGTTTAATGTTGATTTACCGACAGAGAAAACTTTAAAAACACCACTTATAGTAAGTGCAGAGAACTGCTCTGAAGAGATTGGAGACTACCTGATTCAAAAGGGTGCAAATATTAATGCACAAGATGAAAAAGGAAAAACTCCTTTAATGTATTCTATTGAAAAAGGTTGTGATTCACTAACGAGTTTATTAATTGCGAGTTCACCTGACTTCCTTTTAAAAGATAAGAAGGGGAAGGTGGCCTACGAGTACATGCACAAAAAAGATTCTATGCACTACTTACTCTTTAAGCATATGCCAAAGACTTACTTCGAAGAATTAGAGAAGAAAAAACAAGAGGAAGCTGAAAAAGCCGCTAGTAGGGCAATCGCTTCTGAGAAAGAAAACTCTAAGAACTAAATCCTATTGTAAGGCCAATAAAGTTTCACGCACACACTTTGCTGCAAATGCATTTGAATTGCCAGTTGGATCAAGCATAGGAGCTAATTCAACAATATCAGCACCAACAAAGTTTTTCTCTTTTAATATTTTCATAAGCTTTACAAAACTATGAAAATTCTCGCCACCAGCCTCAGGAGTTCCAGTTCCAGGTAAATATGCAGGATCAAAGAAGTCCAAATCAAGTGTCATATAAATAGGTCGTGAGTTACTTAATTGATTTATTCTTTCACATAGTGAGTCTAGACTTGTGCAAAGAGTTTTATTTTCTTTCATAAAATCAAACTCTTCTTTTAAACCACTGCGGATACCATATTGAATGAGTTCATTCTTATCAGTCATATGATCCCATATTCTTCTAATAATAGAAGCGTGAGAGAACTTTTCTTCTAAGTAACCATCTCGTAAATCTGTATGTGCATCCAAGTGAATAATCACAAGATTTTCATAATTATCTAAGTATAAGCGCATTGGCCCGTATGAGACTGAGTGTTCTCCACCGAGTGTAAGGATTTTTATTTGGTCTTCTTTTAGTTTTAAATCTTTTGTTACACCGTGAAAGTAGTCATTAGTCATCTTCCACTTACTTGGGTAAATTGGAAGGTTTCCACAATCGATAACATTATAATCTTCTAATTCTCGATCAAGATAGGGAGAATAAGTTTCAATTCCAAAAGAGCCATCACGTGCACCATCAGGACCAAAACGAGCACCAGGACGAAAGCTTGTTGTACCATCAAAGCAAAAACCCATGATATGAGTTGCATTCTTATAAATGGCTTCTTCGTAAGTTGCACCTAGAAAGCAGCGAGAGTTTTCCATGTGCTCTAAATCTAAAACTTTTTTCATCTCATTTCACCAATCATACGCTTATGAAAGTTATTTAAACTAAAAGCAGCTTTGTGCCAGTCCATATTATAAAATTTTAGTTCTCTTTGTAGACTAAACATATCGTTAGATTTTTCGCTAACAAGTTTTGTTGGTTGAATTCCCTTAGAAGAAAATCCAAATGTCCAATAAACACCAGGGTAAATTAGCATCGGTGCAGTAAATGACTTCACTACCGGAAAGGCATTGCGCATATTTTGATAAATGCTCTTTATTCCATACTCATCTAGGAATGGATTTTCAGTTTGATTCATCATTATCCCATCATCAGTGAGAGTATTGTGAACATCATTATAGAATTCAGTCGTAAATAAGTTTGAGGCAAAGTCCTCCGGATCAGTTGAGTCTATAACAATAATGTCATACTCATTTTTCTTCGACTTTAAGAAAGCAAATCCATCTTGTGGGAGAATGTTTACTCTTTTGTCATCAAGACCACTGGTACATTCTGGGAAAAACTCACGACTAACTTCAATAACCCTTTCATCAATTTCCACTAGATCTATTCTTTTTATATCTCTGTGGCGAACAAATTCGCGAACAACTCCGCCATCACCGCCACCGATAATAAGAACATTTTCAACTTTCTCTTTTGTCATATAAGGAATATGGGCCATGATTTCATGATAAACAAATTCATCTTTTTCACTTACCATCGTCTTCCCATCAAGAAGTAATAACTTTCCAACCGCATGTGTTTCAATCACATCAATTTTTTGAAACTTTGATTGCTCACTGTGTAAAACTTTTTTAACTTTCCATCCCATAGAAAAATTCTTATGAAATGAACGCTCATAAAACCAATTATCTGTACTCATAATGACTCCGTGCAAATTTAACTAACTTTACTCTAATTAGGCCCTTTTTTAAAGCCTAAAAGCCGTGTTATAGTCTTAGAAAAAGGAAATATTATGTATATTGTCACAGGTGCCGCGGGCTTTATTGGAAGCGTTATCGTTCATAAACTTAATCAAGAAGGGATTCACAATATTATGTGTGTTGATCGCCTTGGAAAAGATGATCGTTGGAAGAACTTACGTGGTCTAAAATATTATGAATTCGTTCATGCTGATGAATTTATCGACCCTGAAATTCTAAATGCTATCTTTGATGAAGGAGTAAGTGGCATCTATCATATGGGTGCATGTAGCGATACTACTGAAAGAGATATGGACTACCTAATGAAAAATAATGTGGAGTTCACCCAAATTCTTTTTAGGTATGCTACTGAATACAATGTACCTATTTGCTATGCTAGTTCAGCTGCAACTTATGGTGATGGGGAACTTGGTTATAATGATGATGAAAAAGACCTTGCTAATCTTTCACCTTTAAATGGTTATGGTTATTCAAAGCAATTAGTTGATGAGTGGGTACTAAAGCAAGCCCGTAGACCTGATCGTTGGTTTGGAGTTAAGTTCTTTAATGTCTTTGGCCCACAAGAATATCATAAAGGAAAAATGAGCTCAGTGGTTTATCAGGCCTTTAATCAAATTAATGAGACAGGAAAAATGAAGCTCTTTAAATCTTATAAAGAAGGTTTTAGTGATGGCGGCCAGACTCGTGATTTTGTTTATGTAAAAGATGTTGTGGAAGCTATGTTTGATTTAATGCATACTGATCACGCTGGTGAGAGCGGTATCTATAATCTTGGAACAGGAAAGGGGAGAACCTTTCACGATCTTGTTAAGGCCACTTTTAGTGCGATGGGAAAAGATGAAGATATTGAATTCATTCCAATGCCTGAGGAATTACGTGATCAATATCAATACTTCACAGAAGCAAATATGGAAAAGCTGCATAAAGCACTACCTAATTTTCAATTTGCTAGTCTTGAAAATGCTGTGGCTGATTATGTAAAAAATCACCTTATGCAAAAGAGTCAATTCTTAAAAGTTGAAGGGCGTTTTACTTATGAGTAAGTTCAAAGGGGGCATAAAAGAAGCTGCTAAAATGTTACAAGGACTTGGGCCTGCAGCTGCTAAGAAGCTCTTAGAAGACATTCGTCAAAAAGATCCACAAATGGCAGCTCAATTAGAGAATAATTTAATTTCTATGGAAGATTTGCAATACCTAACACCGGCCATGTTAGTAGGACTTTTACGTGATATTAACCTTGAAACTTTTGGTCTCTCTCTTAGAACAATTGATCAAGATATCGTTGATAAATTAATGGGCATGGTTTCCACAGGGATACGTCTTGATATTGAAGATGGACTAAAAGGAAAACCTCGTAAAGTAAGTGAAGTCGAAGAAGCTCAAGAGCAAGTATTAAAAGTTTTAAAAGATAAAATAGATCTTGGTCATATTGTTATTAATCCAGATGGGGATGAATTAGTTTAAATAAAAAAAGGCCCCGTATTTACGAGGCCCTGACTCTTCACTCTGTTTATACTCTCAATTGCGTTTTTATAAATCAACCACACTCTCAAAGCTGATATCTCTAACGCTCGTATATTTTTTATTATCCATGATGTAACCATCATCTTGTTCTTTTTTCTTAGCTGCAATTTTAAGATCACGTCTGTGATTAATATTATGCTTTTCTAGGTGCTCTTTAGCTTCCTGACAATCAATGCAAAAGCTTGCTGTTGGTCTAGCTAATAGTCTTTTTTGTGAAATATCACATCCGCAATCTTCACAAACACCATATGTTCCATCTTCTATTTTTGTTTTAGCAGCTTCTACTTTTTTAAGGAAAAGAATATTTCTCTCACTTAGTCTAGATTCTAATTGCTCTTCTTTTTGTAAATTTAAAACATCGATCTCATCGCCTTTCTTTTCAGTATTAAACCTAGATGCCGTTGCTCCAATTCCTTTGTTGTCAGTAAGAATCTCATTGAAAAGGTTCATAAATTTTTGAGTGCTTAACTTGTTCATCCTAAACTCCTTTAAAGTTTAATCGGTGTTTCTGTTGAGAATCTTCCTGATTCAATTGCCCCATTCCTTTGAGGTGTCTTCCTTGTTGAGTTATGCTTACGAATCCTTTTGCAAGCTGGTGATGAAACTTCCTGTCTCATCCTCGTTGCCCATATAGTAAGCAAGGTCAGCGCCAAAGTTGCTGCGACGCTAAGTATCCGTAATAACTTGAAAGGTGAGTTAAATAAAAACTTTGCTCGGGGTGCGTTATGGGATTTGGACAAAAAGAACCGGTGTCACATGAAGCAAACTTAAGAAATCTGGTCTATTTCTGACCCCTCATCCATTTCATCTTGTAGGGTCTTGGCCAGAACTAGCGATCCAAGAAAAATTGTTGAGTGTAAAAAGATCCATAACATTATAATGATCAAGGCCTTGGTTTCGGCCAATAGTTTAATATAGTTTAGATGGCTCAAGTAGAAGGCAAAGTAATGATTAACGATAACAAAGAATAATGAGCAAATGAATGCAGATAATAGAGCGTATTTAACCTTAACTGATTTTGCGGGTAAGTATTGAATGGCTATATATAGAGTAAGCATTAAAAAGAGAAAGGGCTGAGTCAGGGCCAAAAACTTATAAAAGACATTATCTAATGAGAGAAAACTATTAATAAATGAGCTTAAGACAATCAAAAGAAAGGCTATAAAAATCCCGGTCATGATAAGTGCACTAGAAACAAACCTTCTTAAAAGCCACATAGTCACAATATTCTTGCCACGTTTCTCATTAAATATTCTATTAACACATCTTTGAAGAAAATTAATTAACCCCGTAGAAGTAAAGAGTAATAAGGCGAGGCTGCCAATGGAATTTACTTTGGTTAACTCAAGTGCTTCAAGCTTATTAATATAAGTAAGTAGAGAACTCTCTAATTCTTTTGACTTTAATAAACCTAATTGTCCCTCAATAAAATCTTTAAATTCCATCGGGAAATAAGAGAATAAAGTAAGAGCTAAGATCAGAAAGGGGATAAGCGAGAAAATAGAATAAAAAGAAACAGCACCACTATAGATAAGAATATCAGTCTCAAGTATATTGATGAAAATTTTCTTTGTCTTATTAAGAGCTTTCTTTAATTGATCCATATGTTTAAATTTCTACACATTTAAAACACCATAATGTGATTAAACTGCTGAGTTTTTCCCTTAAAGTATATGTATATTAGCTTAACACAAAGGGGTTAAAAATGAAGTTAATGAATTTTTTAGTTATTTTTACATTATTACTAGGTTTTAGTGCTTGTGATAGCGATGTAGAAGATACAACGGAAGACGTTGTTGATTATGTAGAAGATACAGCTGAGGACGCAGGGGATGCATTAGATGATGCTGCAGAAGATGCAGGGGACTCATTAGAAGAAGCTGCAGAGAATACCCAAGAAACAGTAGAAGATTACACGAATTCATAATAAATAAAAAAATATAGAGAATAAAAAAGGAGGATAATTTATCCTCCTTTTTATTTATGAACTTACTTACTCTTTGTGTAAATTAGTTTAGTGCAATCTGAGTTAGCTCACTTACTAATTCTTGTGAACGATTAACAAAGAGAGCTCTTTCCTCATCTCCAAGTCCTTCACCAGAAATTTGAGCAAGGTCTTGAATGTGGAAAACTAATTTCTTCGCCAGATCCTTCTTATCGTCCTTAGACCATAACTTAAATACATTTTGTACCAGATTACTTGCAGGATTAAGTACAAGTGTCTTTTTAACAGGGAAGTCAAAGCCACTATTTCCCATTTGTTGAGTCATCTGTTGCATACGCTTCATGTTCTGATCTACTTTCATATAAGCAGCACTAGTACTATTTTTAAACTTTTTTACATCAATTTCTAAATTGGACTTCTCTTTTTCAGCTTCATCTTTTCCAACCAGAATTTCTGTAAAGATATCTTTTAATTGCATATCTTCTTCAGTGCTATTTTCTGCATCAAAGATTTCTTCAATCGCATTATCAACTAATAAGAATTTAGTTTCAAGATCACCCTTCTTTTGCATTTCTGCATGTTGCATAAAGTGTGGATCAATATAAGAGTCCATATTGAAAACTGGAATACCTTCAGCTTCAAATTGAGTACGAAGGGCCTCATCACTTTTGCCTTCTTCAAAGTAAACGATTTTTCCTTTCATCTTCTCTGCGTAGGCCTCTGGGATTGCTTTGGCATACTCTTCAAATGTGAAGTATTTCTTTTCTTTATTTGCAAAAAGAATTTTATCTCTCATAAGATCATCAAACTTAGTATCACTTACAGCACCATACTTAACAAAGAGACCAATATCTTCCCAAACAGACTCATATCTTTCTCTATCATTCTTATATAGTTTCTTTAAAGACTCAGCCACTTTCTTAATAATATAATTAGAGATCTTTTTAATATTTGGATCTCCTTGTAGAGCACTTCTTGAAACATTTAATGGGATATCAGTGGAATCAATTGCACCCTTAAGTAAAGATAGAAACTCAGGGATAACATTTTTAACATTATCACTTACAAAGACTTGTTTTGAGTAAAGCTTAATATTTGATTCATTAATTGGTTTGTTACGATCTAGTTTTGGAAAGTATAAAATACCTTGTAGTGTAAATGGATGATCTACATTTAAGTGAATCCAAAATAATGGCTCTCGATCCATTGGGAAAAGTGTGCGATAAAAATTCTTATAATCCTCATCTTTTAAAGTACTAGGATCTTTCTTCCATAGAGGAGTGGTTTGATTAACGATATCCACATTAATAGGTTTTTTATCCTCTTCTTTTTCTGCCTTTGCATTCTCAGCTTCAATTCTCTTATTTTCTACCAGATCAATTAATTGAATTGGATTAGGCATAAAGTCACAATAACGCTTAATCGTTTCACGTAACTTCCAAGAATTTAAAAACTCTTTTGACTCTTCATTGATTTTTAAAGTGATCTCAGTTCCAATTGTCGACTTATCAGCAGCGACAAAAGTATATTCTGTTTCCCCTTTAGAGATCCACTTTGCTGGTTTTGCACCAGGAGTTCTTGAAAGTGAGTGCACAGTTACTTCTTCAGCAACCATGAAGGCAGAAAAGAATCCAAGACCAAATTTACCAATAATTTCTTCTGTCTCATTTCCAGCATCTTTCATCTTTTGAACGAATTCCTCAGCACCAGAAAAAGCTAATTGAGCTATATATTTCTCAATCTCTTCTTCAGTCATCCCAAGACCATTATCTTTAATCGTCACCGTTCCTGCCTCAGAGTCTAGTAAAACCTCAATTTTACCTTCTTCCATGGCCGCACCATCAGCACGATCAAGGGTCGCACGCTTAGTAATTGCGTCATTAGCATTAGAAATTAGCTCTCTTACAAAGATATCGTGCTCTGAATAAAGCCATTTTTTAATAATTGGAAAGATATCCTGTGTATTTACTGATATTTGCCCTTTTCTTTCTGACATCATAACTCCTTGTATTTTTTATATTTTTACTTGTTTAATATCCAAAACATACTTAATATGGGGTTGATATTACACAAGTCAAGGTTACTAAGGCAGAAAAAAATATGACGCTTAATCCAATTAATCGAGTCATCATGCTTACTACGGGTGGAACCATAGAAAAGACATATGATGAATCTGATGGAACCTTATTCAATCGCGAGACCGTTATTCGAAAAAAAATCGAAGAGCGCTTACGCCTGCCTTATACCCAAATAGAAGTTAAATCTCTAATGTGCAAAGACTCATTAGATATGAATACTGAAGACCGTGAACTGATCTATCAGGCCATCAAGCGCTTTGCCACATATAATGACCCAATCGTTATTCTGCATGGAACAGATACCATGCAACAGACGGCAGAGTACGTACAACAAAATTGGGAATACCCAACAGTGCCCGTTGTTTTCACCGGGGCCATGAAGCCTCTAGGCTTTGATGATAGTGATGCTCTTCAAAATGTAACTGAGGCCCTCATTGTATCTAAGATCATAAGCCCAGGGATTTATCTCTCATTTCATAATCGCTTATTTGGTGTTCCTGGTGTGAAAAAGAATAAGCAGACACTTACTTTTGAAGAGTTTTAGTTAATTAAAACAATCCTCTAAAAAGCCGATAAGCTTCTTATGAAGCACCTCTTGCTAATATTAACATTTATCCTTATTTCATGCGGCCAGGAGGTCGGGGATCCAAGTGTGACTTATTTGCAGGCACAAACCACTGAGAATTTAGATGTGCTTTTTAAGAGCATGAGTGATTTTACTATGGAAGTACATTATGAAGTAGGGGCTGAGCCATATGCTGGAAGTACTTCTAATGGAAATAAAGTGTGGGGTCTTACTGAGAGCAATGTAAAGGCCATCTTTGAAGGCCGAGGGCAGAGTGTGAATTATCATATTCCCAAGGAATTAAATGAAATGCACCAATTCGCTGATCAAGCTAAAAGTACTTGGACTACTAGTGAGCTTTTGAACTTGGAAAAAAGTCTTCGCCAACAAAAGCATGGTGGAAGTAATGGTAACTTCTTTATCGTTTTTGTGAATGGTCATTTTAAATATAGTGATGGGGAAGTGAATAAAGATATTATTGGGGTGAGTTTAACTGGTACGACTGTCATCGCTATTTTTAAAGATGTTATTTCTCAATATAGTGCGGAACCTGGTGTTGCAAAATTTATGGAACAAGCCACTATTATTCATGAATTTGGTCATGCTATTGGACTGGTTAATAATGGGGTTGCACTAACTTCTTCTCATCAAGATAGTCAGAAAGGAGCTCATTGTTCTAATTCAGACTGTGTGCTTTATTGGGCCAATGAAGGACGCTCAGATATGGTGAGCTTTATTCGTAAATTTATTCTTAGTGGGAAGACAGTGATGTTTGATCAAGCCTGTCTCGATGATGTTAAGGCATACTAATTAATAATATAATAACCTTTAAGTAATGGTGTGGATTGATAGCGACACTCAAATTGTAATTCATCTATTTTTTCTAATAATTTAACAACATCTTTTATGTCTTCTAGGCGAGCTTGTACCTTATCGGCTCTAGGATTCTCAATTTGGTACTGAATACAGCTGAGTTTATTTCTAATATTATGATTGTATGTACAAGAGATATCTTTGAAGCATTGTTTTTTATGAGCGAGAATACTACTAATGGTAAATTGCATAAAAGAGATTATGTTTTTAAAATTTTCTTTATTAAATTCTAAACGGATATAATTTTTTAGCTCTTGTTCACAATTAGAAATGAGTAGGAAGCTTGGCTTTATTTGGTTTAAGTCCAACTTTTCTGTCGTAAAGATAATATCAATTTTGTGAGAGGATGGCCGGTATTCTTGAATGCTATTAAGAGCACTAATGTCATTGAAGTAATGATCTAGTAAGCTCTTAAGTACTTCTACTTGTTTTATTTGTCTGTCTGAATTGATATAAAAAACTTTCATAAAAATGCATTGTGATAGTAATGGATTTATTCATAAATTCATAAAACTAATAAGGTGATTATTGTCAGTTAATTTCAAAAGACTCCTTCTATTGCTCAGATTAAGGCTTTCTTTAGCTTTTTAAAGAGCTTTGAAGAAAGAGAGTGCTATGAATAATTTTCACTTAGCATGTAAAAAATTAAAAATGTGATAAAAGGCTCTTGTTTTAAATACCAACCCTCTGAACCAGGAAATCAAATGAAAAACATCTTAGTTTTATTCTTAATTACGTACTCTATGACAATCTTTGCTCGCGATGAAAAAGCACTTAATAATAGTGAGCTAAAGGCATTAACTCAGGCCATGCTTGATAGTGATGATGCCGCTTATAGCTCAAGTAGCTTAAAAGGAAGCACTGTTGTGCTTATCAAAAATAATAACGTAGGAACTGCTCTCGCTAATACAATTGATATCTTTTCAAATAGAAGCTTTGATAACTTTCTTTCTCATAGAAGAACAGGCGTTGCTCAAACATATTATAAGAAAATTAAATTAGTTGAAGGTCGTGAGATCGTTGAATGTAAGGCCGATATCGGTGTGGTACATAGTTTAAAAGCTGCGAGTATTTATATTCATGCCTGTGAAATTAATGGAAAGAGCTATGATAGAACAATCACTCTTTCAAATGTATACCTTCCAGAAATGCTTTAGATTTATATTAGTAGTCTCTACTTTTTGTAGGGACTACTTTATTCTATAAGATTATAATTTCCAGAATAATCTTCCATCGTATAGTTTGTATTATATTGTAATTGATCTATTTTTTTTAAGACTTCGATAATGTCATTAATATCGCTTTGTCTGTTCTTGATTTTTTCAGGATCTGGTTGATTAAGATAGAATTGTAGAGTGGTTAGTTTATTGCGTATGATATGATTATACGTACATGAAATATCTTTAAAACACTTGGCCTTAACCATTTCATTTGAGTGATGCATAAATTCAATTAGTTTTAAAATGGTATCAATTTTTTTATCAGTAAAATCTACTTTAAAGAAGTTCTTATACTCTTGTTCTTTATCTGAAATGACTAAGTAATTATTAAAGTCTATTTGCTGCTTAATTTTAAAGTCAGCAAAAATTGTAATCATATTATTCTTATTAAGTTCGATCGCATCGAGATTGTCGATAAGCATAGGATTATCAAAATACTTTTTTACAAAGTTATAAAGATCTAAGTTTTTTGAATTTCTTAAAACGTAGTACATGTTTCAATTATACACAGATTGATTTTTGAATATAGAGCTAAGTACCTATTTTTATATGACTTATATTGCATATTTTCACAAAAGTTAAAAAGGCGATGGAGCTTATTTGAGTTCACCTGTTGAGAATGCTTAATTGGGCACTTGGCCTGACTATGCTGCCATTAATGTAGGTCATTTTATTTAAGTGACTCCGCTTGAATTAACGTAATTTCGGGTGTTTGTCGTTTAATTCAGAGCAAGAAAAGAAATGGGGGTAAAATTAAATAAAAGGGTAATAACATCCGATAAATACTATGAAGATGAAAAAATTAAGTCTAGTTCTTACATTCATTTTTCTTTTCACTGCTTGTTTTGAGCAGGTACCAACTGGTACCCGTGAGATTGCAGGTCAAAATCAAGGTATTGGTAATGGTACTGGTGGTGGCAGTGTTGATGGTGATGGAGTTATCTCTGGTGATGACGGTGGGTTAGATGATAGTGATGCAGTAGATGTAGCAAAAGTTGAAATTAGACACCTTATTGAACCAGAAATTGATACTAATTCAAACTCAGGAAAATATACTAGAAAGCTTACTCTGCCAAAGAATTATAATGGATTACTCTATGTTGCTGGGATTAATATTACATCTTTAGCGGATAAGAATTTACGTGTGCGTTTTCGTTTTGGTTTAAATAGTTCACCAATTACAGTTCCAGCTACGATTTCAACTGGTGCAGGGATTACTCCACAGACAAGTGTAGAAGTTCTTGTGATTGATATGCGTAATCGTCCATTTAATAATATTCAATTACCTTATGATTTATTTGATTATAACCAATATGAGTTTGATCCTAATGCAACACCTGGTGTAGGAGAATTATCTGAGCCAGTTGATTATAATCGTGATGAGAACTTATTTTGTCGTGCACTTCGCTTAGAAGATGATCCAACTTTTACGGGGTCACTTGCTGACGGGTGTAAAGAGTCAACTGATGTTTGTAAATATGCTTATGCGAAGGTTGTCGACAAAGGACTTTTTAATGGTAATACTGGCTCTCCAATATTACCTACAGAACTTAATATTGCTGCAGAGGGAGCGATATTAGATGATGATGCTACAGAAATAAAATTACAACGATGTTTACCTGATAACTTCGTTCTTGGTTCTGCTTATCGTTTTGATGATACTTTGACTTTTTCAACTTTTGGTAGCTCAAATAGTTCTCCATTGTTTGACGAAAATGGCAATAATTTAGGAGTTTATAGTTATCAAGGACCATATCAAAATAATGATTTTGGAAATTGGGAAATTGAAGAAAAAGCAATTTTTTCTCCTGTGTTTGGAATTTTTGGTGGTCATAATGATCAAGACGGAGATGGTATAATAGATGCTAATAATATATTAGAACAAAATACTGGATATAAGTCGCGCTTATTTCCTTTATATACCAAATTTAATCTCGCAAGTGGGATTGAATATATGGGAAGTTCACAAGCTGATGCTGTGAAGACTCTTACTGAAACTCTTGGTAATGGTGATAGCCAATATCTTGATGGTTGTAATGAAAGAGTTAGTACTGAAGATAGTTATACTGGTGAGCATGTTGGTTCATGTAATGCCACTTCTAAAATTGAAATTATTGCTATTGATGATGATGGAACTGAAAACGTTATTGATTCAAGCATTGAAGTAAAATTACAATTAGTGAAGCCAGAAGAAATTAGAAACACAGGTGAAAACTTATTACTAAGTAGTTTTCAATCATGTAGTTCTTCAAGCCAGTGTGGAAGTGATTCATGTTGTATTAATAAGAGATGTTGGTCTAAGACAATCGTTTCTCAATGTGTAGAAGACTTTGATAATTTTGGAGATCTATTACCTGGTGATAGCTGTACTAGTGATCATCAGTGTGGAAGTTTATGTTGTAATCGCACAACTGGTAAGTGTGCTGTTCATGATACTGGAGCAGATCCACCAGTACTTTGTTCAAAACCATCTGGTCAGAGTTGTATTTCAAAAGAGTTTTGTCAAAAGCATCCAATTACTAGATGTTTTATCGTGAAAACAGGTTTTGACTCCCAAGGGGGCGAGACGTGTGCTCTGCGTTGTTATAATTATGAAGTTTATGGAGACTGTGTGGGCTCAAGTGGTGTGAATGAAGGTATTTGTGTACCTCCTGAGACTCCAGAGCAACCAGTATTTAATCCTAACGATCCAGATCGTTGTGAAGAGGCAATCAACCCATCAGAGGTGCCTGTGAACAATCTAGAGGACGATAATTAAAATCTAATTAACGCCCTGCCTGTGAATTGTACATTTCCATATTGATTGGCATAATAGCTCTCATAAATAAGAGTAAGGAGAACTTATGCTTAACGGACAACTTGGTGATTGTGTACTTGATCATATTGCAATCGCAGTAAAGGATTTAGAAGCGAGCGTAAAAGTTTATGAGGCGCTTGGTTTAAAGTTTGATGCTAAAAGAGAAATCGTAGAGGAACAAAAAGTTAAAACAGCATTTGCTCCAATAGATGAGAATGGACATATCGAACTCCTAGAACCTACTGAGGAAAATTCGAATATAGGAAAGTTTATTGAGAAAAAAGGCCCGGGTATTCATCATATGTGTTTTAAGGTTGAAGATGTGACTAAGAAAACTGATGAATTAAAAGCAAAGGGATTTCAATTTATTTATAGTGAACCACAAAAAGGTGCTGGCAATTGCTTAGTCAATTTTATTCATCCCAAATCGACAGGTGGAGTTTTAATTGAGATCTCGCAAAAGCTAGGGGAGGCATAGATGAATCAAATGTATACACCTCCATTAACAAGAATTAATAAGTTTATAATTATTATTCATGTTGGTTTATTTTTAATTAATGCAATTCTTGGACAGACTACAGGTATAAACTTAGTTAACCTCTTAGGTTTAAGCCTTGGGGGAATTAAGAGTGGCTTAGTTTTTCAATTTGTGACTTTTCCATTTATAGAAGCTAATTTTTTAAGCGCACTCTTTAATTCATTGATTCTTTGGTTTATCGGAAGTGAGTTAGAGCAAAAGTGGACAGAAACTTTTTACTTAAAATTCTTACTTATTTCCTCTATCGGTGCCGGTGTCATTTATATAATTCTTGCGAGTCTTTTAGGTGGAAGTTTTAATGCCATTCCAGTTTATGGAATCAGTGGTATGACTTTTGCGCTCTTAATTGCTTATGGAATTATTTTTTCTGAGAGACAATTAACTTTTATGCTCCTCTTTCCAATGAAGGCAAAGTACTTTTGTATGCTCTTAGTTGGGATAGAGCTTTATATGGGTATTTTTTCACCTTATGGAAAAGCGGCTTGGGCCCACTTATTTAGTATGCTTATTGGTTTTATTTATCTAAAGCAAAAATCCCTCAAGGCACAAGGCCGTGGCTTTGGTGACTTTATAAAAGATAAGCAGCGTCAAAAGCAAAAGTCGAAATTTTCAGTACTTAGTGGTGGTAAAGACGATGACAAAGATGGAAAGCCACCTAAATACTGGCAATAATTAGAGAATTATTGACGGCTTATTCGATTCGGTGCTATATAATTGTGTTCAAAAAAAAGGTGTAAAATATGAAATTAAAGTTAGCTTTAGATGAAAAAATGATGGATATCAGATTAAGAGATAGACTTTTAGCTGATGGAAAAATTACCAAAGCTGAAGTTGATAGTTATATCAATGGTCTTCAAGAAGAAGTAAATAACTTTGAAAGACTAGGTGGAGAAGATAAGTCTCAGTCTGCACCGACTCAACAGTAATATTTCTTACTGAACAATAAACTTAGAAAAATATACTTTTTTAACAGCAGGCGAATTAAGCTTGCTGTTAACTTTATCCTTTAATCTTGTTTCTAATAAGATTTTTCCAGTAACAGAATTTAGATCTCCCGGACTTGTATTAGATACTATATCTATAAGTGCATCTACTATCATAGGTTTGATATTTTCAATTATAGTAATTTGAGATTGATCAAAAGTTTCAATATCCATAATCAAATTTACAAAACGTAAGCGGGCCTCACGAGAGTAGAGGTTAATAACTTGTTCTTTAAATTTAACCGTTGGTTTTTGGAACTCTTCAATTGATGTTTTGACCATACCTGAAAACTCTGCAGCTTCATCAGTTGGTACTTTTTTAATCATTGAATGTGAATAGATTACTAAAGCAGTGGCGAGGATTACTCCTATGCCGTTGATTCCTAAAATTGCTTTGTCGAGTCCTGGGTTCCCTGTCATGCTAATATTCTAGCACAACAGGGAATTATTTTAATAGATTAGAGATATTTTTCCGGATCTAATTCAGTGTAAGGAAGTTCTAAATCTTGAGCAACTTGCTCGTATACTAGTTTTCCTTTGTAGATATTTACACCTAGCTTAAGAGCGTTATCCATCATAATTGATTTATCAACACCGTTAGCTGCTAACATTCTTGCGTATTTAAGAGTCACGTTAGTAAGTGCGTAAGTCGAAGTTCTTGGAACAGCACCTGGCATATTTGCAACACAGTAGTGAACAACACCATCAACATCAAAAGTTGGATTTTCGTGTGTCGTTGGCTTACAAGTCTCAATACAACCACCTTGGTCAACAGCAATATCAACTACCACTGAACCATTTTCCATTCTTGAGATCATGTCTCTTGTTACTAGTTTAGGGGCCTTAGCACCAGGTACAAGTACTGCACCAATAACTAGATCTGATTCAAGCACAGCTTTTTCAATATTATGAGAGTTAGAGAAAAGCGTTGTAATTCTATTATCAAAAAGGTCATCCATCTCAGCTAATCTCTTTGTATTTAGATCAATACAAGTTACATCAGCACCTAGACCCATTGCCATTTTAATTGCATTTGTTCCAGCGATACCACAACCAATAACAGTAACCTTTGCTCTATAAACACCTGGAACACCACCAAGAAGTTTACCTTTCCCACCTTTATCTTTTTGTAAGCACATTGCACCAACTTGAGTTGCCATTCTTCCTGCAACCTCACTCATTGGAACAAGTAGGGGAAGTGAACCATCTGGATTTTGAATTGTTTCATAAGCGATACAAGTTGAACCAGACTTCATTAAACCTTCTGTTAAATCTTTATCAGCAGAAAGGTGTAAGTATGTATATAAAATATGATGTGGTTTTAAGAGAGCGATCTCTACTGGCTGAGGTTCTTTTACTTTAATAATCATCTCACCAGCTTCAAAAGCAGCTTCTAAAGTTGGAACGATAGTTGCCCCTGCTTCAATGTATTCTGAGTCTTCAATACCAATACCAACACCAGCATCTTTTTGAACGAATAATTCATGACCATCTTGTACTAATTGTTTAACACCACTTGGTACTAAACCCACTCTGTTTTCATTGTTCTTGATTTCCTTAGGAACAGCTATCTTCATAAGTCCTCACATGTTTAAAGTTGTATTGCCACTGTTATACAAGAATATTTCATTTTTAAACACTCAAAAAAACACAAAAGCGAAAATTTTTTAGACTAATAGCTCAGTTTTAAACCATCAAAGGCTACGCTAATATTAAAATCTAGCTCTTTTAGTTCCTCGCATAATTCCTCATGAGAAAAAATGTGAGCTAAATGAGTCAAGTATGTACATTGCGCACCAATATATCGAGCATACTCAATACTCTTTTCGAGGTGTAGGTGAGTGGTGTGGGGTTTACGGCGAACACAGTCAATAATAAGTATCTTAGGTTTCTGGGCCTTAAGGTAGTCTAGCCAATCTTGAGTCACTTCTTTGCAGTCTATAATATAGGCCAGACCATCATGATAAAATGACAAAGAACGAGTATGGCCATGAGGTAGAGTGGTCATTTTAAAGTGGTCTTTTCCAATACTAAATTCTTTTGCAATTGTTTCTAGCTTAAGCTTTGGAACACCACTACCTAGCGCCTTTTTTCCAGCTAAGTGTTGATCTGTATCAAAAATATAAGCAAACTTCTCTTTTAAGAAGTCTGCACACTTATCATAGGTATAAACAGGGAGGTGCTCAGTGCGATCAAAAACAAATGGTTTTAGATCATCTATGCCGTGAATATGATCAGCATGCTCGTGAGTAATGATACAGGCATCACACTTCTTAATACCTTCTCTTAAGATTTGAGAGCGCATATCAGGAGTGGTATCCACGATAATTTTATTATTATTCTTTGTTTCTAAAAAGATACTTGATCTTGTGCGTTGGTCATGAGGATCACTTGAGTTACACACTCGACATTGACACCCAATGATAGGAATTCCAGTTGAAGTACCACTGCCTAAAATTGTAACGATATTTTGTTCCATCCTTAAAAGATGGCCTAAACTTAGTGTATAATCAAGTTCATAAATTTAAAGCTGGAGTGATTATGAAAGTTGTCTATTTGTTATTTATTTTACTTTTTGTCAGTTGTGCCAACTCACATAAGGTTGGAAAAATTAATAGTGATGAAGGTTCACCACAAATTAATTTTGATGTTAAAGAACACACCCTGAGCAATGGTTTAAAAGTTTTTGTGGTTGAAAATCATAAGCTTCCTATTTTCTCATACTATACATTCTTTAAAGTTGGTGGAAAACACGAGTCCGATGGGATTACAGGTGCCAGTCACTTTCTTGAGCATATGATGTTTAAGGGAGCTAAGAAGTATGGTGTGAATGAATTTGATGAAAATGTTGAAGGTAATGGTGGAACTAATAATGCTTATACCACTAATGATATGACTGTTTACTATGAAAAGATGCCAAGTGAGCATATTAACCTCATTATTGATATTGAAGCAGATAGAATGGGTAATCTCTTACTTGAACCAGCTGGCTTTGAAAAAGAGCGCGGGGTTGTTCTAGAAGAAAGAAAAATGCGCTACGAAAATAGTGATCGTGGAAAGATTTATCTCAATATGATGCAAGCAATTTTTGAGGGTACTCCATATGGTACATCTGTCATCGGAAAGGTAGAAGATCTAAAAACAGTTACACGTGATCAGTTCTTTGATTTCTTTAAAAAGTTCTATGCTCCAAATAATGCTTTTATTTTTATTGTTGGGGATGTTGATGCAGATGATGTGTTTGATGAAATTGATAAGAAGTTTGGCTCACTCAAGAAAAATGAAAAATTAGCTGAACTAAAAAAAGCTGCAGTTCATGGAGGCTTTGATTTTAAAGGAAAATTTAATAGAGATATTTATTTAAATGGAACAAGTGTTGATCCAATGTTCATGTTAGCTTTTAAAGGAGTAAAGGTTGGGCCTAGGGATGCTTATGTCTTAGATATTCTTTCTTCCATCTTAGGTGACGGACAAAGCTCATACTTAAATAAACATTTCGTGCTTGGAAAAAAGCCTAAAACGGCCAGTATTTATGCTGCTAATTACACATTGGTTGAAAGTGGGGTCTTCTTTATTGGAGGCCAATTATTATCAGGTGTTAATATGAAGTCCTTTAAAAAAGACTTATTAAAGAAAATTAAAAAGACTTGTTCTGGAGAATTAACAGAGAGGTCATTACAAAAAGTAAAAAATCAATACTTAGTCAATTTCTTTGATGGGCTAGATACAAATGATGGTATTGCAAGCTTTCTAGGAAATCGCCAAGCATTTTATGGAGATTACTCTCATTATAATAAAGAGATGGAAATTTATAATTCGATAACATTAGATGAAGTTCAAAGCTCATGTGAAAAGTACTTAAAACGTGAAAATTCGATTTATCTAACGATTTGGAAAAATAATCCAAAGAGTAAAAATTAAGAGGAGAATCTAATGAAAAAAATTATATTATTATTACTTATATCACTTACAAGTTTTGCAAATTATCTAGATGATAATCTTAAAAAAGATAATTGGGAGGGAGTGGAGATCATATGGTTAGTTGATAACTCATTTCCTACTTATGATATTTCTATTTTCTTTGAGGGAGGAGCATATGATGACCCTAAGGGAAAAGAGGGGCTCACAGCTTTAAGTTTAAACCTACTTACTTTGGGGACTAATCGCTATAATCAAGAGCATATCTTAGATACTTTAGAGTTCTATGGTGTTTCTTATGGGGCTAATTCAACTCATGAATATGCTACTTATGATGTTTCAGGTTTAGTTAAAGATGTGCTTCCGACCATGAAAATGGTTTGTCATATGTTTAGAGATGCAACTTATCCGAAAAAAGAATTAAAAAAATCGATAAAAAGATTAAAAACAGCCCAAAGAAGAATGATTACAAATCATGGAGCTCTAGCAAGTTATATTTCACGTATTGTCACACTTAGAAAAACAGGTTTTGAAAGACCTGCTGATGGAAACTTAAATTCTTATAATCGCATTAAGGGGAGTGATCTGACAGCTCGTTTAAAGCAATTGAATAATGAGACTCGTAAAAGAATATATATCCGTGGACCTGAAGAATTAGAGTCACTTAGAAATGTCTTTAAAAATGATTGTAAATGGTCAAATGAGGGACTGACTGCTAAGAATTATCCCGATGTTAAAAGAGGACTTAGTCCTAACGCTGGAGGAGTATTCTTAGTACCTGTAAAAGATGCTAATCAAGCTCAAGTCAGAATTGGTACATATATGTCTAAAGAAGAGGCCCATGCTGATTATGCACTTGCGGCCTTTACCTCTAAATTTATGGGGGGAGGATTTACCTCAAGGCTAATGCAGGCATTAAGAGTTAATAGTGGTTTAACTTATTCTGCTGGCTCTTATGCTTCTCCACAAAAGAATTATGGCCGCAAGGGAATTAGTACATTTACAAAGAATGAAACGATTGTTGAGCTACTTCAAAAGATTGATGAAGTCGTTAAAAAGAATTCAAAAAATATTCCACAAGATTTATTGCAAAGAAATAAAGTCTTTGTAAAAGGGAATTATCTCTATGAGCTTGAGTCGACATCTAGTTTCCTCGCGACGCTACAATACTATGATACAGTTGGAAGGCCTTATAAAGATATTTATCAGTATCCAAAAGCGGTTGAAGCTCTAACTAGAGAGCAAGTTCAAAATAAAGTGAAATCACTTTTCCAAGATCCTGATAATGTAACAGTTATTGTTGGAAATATAAGCCTTAAAGAAACACTTGAAAAAGCAGGCTATAAAGTGAATGTTATCAAAGCTGAAGATTACTTATAATGAAAGCATTACTATGTTTAATTATTATTCTCTTTAGTAGCTGTCAGCAAAAAAATACACTGGAAGAGAAAATGAGTAAGCTTAGAAAGTATGATCTTAAAATAAAGTCATGCTTAAAAAGCTTAAAGTTAAATGGTGATCAATATTGTAGTTTTAGTGAAAACTTTACGCTTCCAAAGTCTTTGGGAGCATGTAAAGAGAGAATCGAGAAGCTTGGCTTTAAGTACCTTGAGGGTAAAGAGTCTCGAGCTCAAAACCTAGATTTTTATTTTTCTACTAAGAAGGCCCTGGTCGATTATGATAAAAAGTTAGTCTACTTAAAAGAATCCACTCAACTTAGTGATTGTGTTCATGAATTAATTCACTTATACCAGTATCAAAGTGAAGTGAGTATCGCTCTTTCACAAAGAAGAAATCTTAATAAGGAGATACGGGCCTTATTAAATAAAGAGGTTGATGAGTTAGCAAAGCTAGAAGAAGCTGGGAAAGTTGAAGAAGTACTAGCCCAATCAAAAGTGATTCAGGAGAAAATTAATAAAGTAGAGGCCTTTAATGAGCATGTTGATGGACTCGATGAAATAGAGGCCTATCTCTATGTCTATCGTAATTGTAAAAAATTAGAGTGTAATAAAATTGATCAACAAATTGCTTTAAGTAATCTCTTTCGACGTAGTCAATATCTAGATATTAAAGAACAAAAAATCATCCAAACTCAAGTAAACGAAATACTCGCCAAAAAGAGATCTCAAGCTTTTAAGCGCGCTCGTAAAGACTGGCAAATGCCAAGTCAAATTAAGCAGATTAGAGATCTCTATCAATTAGATTTTAAAAAATTATTAAGCATTATTGCAAAAAGTGGAGTGACTATTTATCGCATTCCTAGTGAGAGTAATTTCAATTTTAATTTTCTAATGGAAGAGTCAATTCCCATTGAGCTATATAAGCAGGTAAAGGTCATTGATCCAAATAAAATGGGAATAATAGGTGATAAGGTCTTAAAGGGAATTGCTTATGGAAAGTATGTTTGCACTGAGAAAGCTAAGTTTATTATAATTAATAAATTGGCCTCTAAGGCAACAATTGTACATGAGTATTTGCATGCTCAGCACGCTAAAGCAATGCCAGTCTACTGTGGTGGTGATCAAAGACAATTAGATCTGAAAGAGAAATTTGAAAAAGGTCAGATGGATCTTGATGAGTATGAGAGACAAATTCTTTATATTCAAGCTCTCAATGATTTAGCAGAGTATGATGTTTACTCTCAGATGAATAAAATAATAGACTTGTTTAAAAAGTATGAACGATTAAATATTTCAGAGAATTTTAAGCGTTATGCTCTTAAGCTTGAGGGGTATCAGGACTAGCATCTTCTGCATGCCCTTCTATATTTAAAATTGCCCCAGGATAGATGCTCATATTCTGTGCGTGAATATTTCCATAGACTTTTGCGCTTGAACGGATAATCAGACTGCCAGCAGAATTAATAGAGCCATTAACAACTCCAAATACTTCAATATCTTTACAGTAAATATTTCCTTCAATATAGGCATCTCTTTCAATCACGATTTTAGCTTCATCCATAACAGTGACAGAGCCTTTAAGCTTTCCATTAAGAATTGTATCACCCTTAGTTTTTATATCACCGGTATATTCGCAGTCTTTGCCAATTAAAGTAAACTCAAGAGATTTAAAAGTTAATTCATTCATATTAATTTACCTGATAAGGACCAGCTTCTTTATAAGCTAGTAAATTTCCTGTTCTTGAGAAAATAAAGATTTTGTACCAAGCATTTAATCCATCTGGTTTTTTAAAAGGAGCAATAACAGGTCTAAAACGAGAGACTGTAAAGCTTTCACCTTTTGAATAATTAAGACGATTATTTTCTATGGTTAATTCATAGTTAGGATAGATTTGCATTTGGTTTTCAGAAAATTGAATGATAGTTACATAACCAGCAAGCTTCTCACCATTTTCAAGGTTATTTAATAGATCAAAACGAAACTCAACATCATTATCTTTAATATTTGTTGAGATATTATCGAGTTTTACTTTCGCCGAATCAGTTTCATCAGCATAACCAAGGGGAGTTGCGAAAAGATCGAGTGTCGCACTCGCAAGATTAGATGAACCTTGAGAGATTTTTGTTGTTAGCTCTTGTACGTCAGCTTTTAATCTTTTCACTTCATCTTGTAGGTCATCTCTTTCCCCCTTAAGACTTGCAATAATCTTAGGCTCTTTACTCTTAACGTTCTCTAGCTTTGTTTTCATATAAACAGATGAGCTTAGAGAGAAGAATAAAGAAAGAACTAAAAGAATAGGAACAGAGATAACAAGACTGTTAATAAGTTTCTTATTAATCTTTATAAAACGCGGTGGTTTAGGCGAGTTATAGATAATGAGTGTAAAGTCGTCAGTTGGTTTTTGAATCATAATTAATTAGTATTTGTACTCGACTCAGTAGCAGGCTCTTTACTTACCTTAACTAATTTTTCTGTATTATCATTTTCTGTTGAAAGAAAAAATCTTTGATTCGGCTCAAAAGCTACACCGTAGTTTGTTGGTAGCTTATACCAGTTCTCTGCAATGATTTTCCATTCATAACTAGCATTCTTTTGAAGATAGATAATTTTCTTACCAATATCTTGAATGATGTCTGACTTATAATCTTGTTCCATTGTCACAACTGCGTAATCACTGAACTGTAAAATAGAAACATTATTTAATGCAATCTGTGGGCTATCAGTACGAGAGAAGACTGCACGCTTATAGGCCTTATACTGATTATAAGAACCTTTTCTCGCATTATGAAAACTAGGAGAGTACTGATCAATATAAGTGTTGAAATCTTTATTCTGCCAAGCAGTTAACCATGTATTAATAACGCTTTCAATTTCATTCTTATTTTCAGTCCACGTTTCTCTGGTTAAGTATTGTTGATTTTGTACAATGATCATCGGTGTATTTAAAAGATCAATATAGCGAGAAATATTTTTTAGATCTTCATCAACGGCCACAACACATCCTCTTGAATCTAGTCCTTTATCAATGCGTGAATCATCATCTGTTGAGTGAAGCCAAATCCCGCCACCAGTTTTACCCTCTCTTCTATCAATAACATTAGGGTAGTTAAGGGTAAAAGCTCCTGCACCATAGATTAAACCTGTTTTTCCATACATTTGATTTAAATCATTTGCAGAATGGAAAACGTGAAAACGATAAATTCCTTCTGGAGTTTTCTTATCACCTTGAACTTGTTTATTACCTTTGATTTTTCCAGTGGCAACTTTATAAGTTTTTAAAAGTTTTGGAATTCCATTTTGATTCTCATATAGATAAAGTTTATGAGTTGATTTTTCCACCACCATTACATGATGTGTGAATTGTGAATCTAATTTTAATAAATAAGCTGGCAGAAAATCTTGTGCCATTGCATTAAGAGAAAATAATAATACTGTACTTATTAACTTGGATATCATGTAAACCACCTTATATATCACTAATATTTTAGTACTCCGATAATCTTAAAGCAATACTAACAATATAAGCACTTGAAATCTTTTTCCTACCTACGGGATTTTGCAAGCTAATGATATCATAGAAGAGACTAGGAGTAGTTTTTAGATGAAGTTTTTAATTTGGGATACCGAGTCAGAGGAATTAGAGAGTTTCTTTGATACTGCGGAGACCTTTGCAAACCTAGATATCTTCGAGGATTCGAGTGATCTAGTAGAAGAGGTTATAGACGGAGACGTTATTGTCTTTGACTTGGATAGTGCCCAAAAAGATATTGAAAAAGCAGTTAAGAAAATCAAAAAAGCAAAAATTGACTGTGTCATTATTTACCTGACTAATAAGCTCGATGATAAAAAAATTGAAAAGCATCAAAAATCAAAAGTTGGGGGACAGCTCTATGTAAGAACTCCAATTGATGAAAGTATGCTTGCCAATATGTTGCAACCTTTTGTTGATGAGAAAATTCAAATTGGCCTTTCAGAGGATGATCAAAATAAAATTCTCAAAGGACATGTTGATGCAGGTGAATTATCAGATGCTGTTCAAGAATTAAGTAATAAGTTTGATTCAATTTTTAGTGAAGTTTTTGGAGAGAATCAAGCACAGGCGGCACTAAGTGTTGCCGAAGAAAAAACAGATCACTCAATTCAAGCAAGTGAAGATGCACCTCTTGATGTAGGTCTCGATGATGATGAGGGTGAAGATCTACTTGCCACTGATGAGGGAGAAGATCTACTTGCGAGTGATGAGGAGTCAGATGCTTTAGAGATTGCTGATGACGAAGGCTTTGAATTAGCTGAAGAAACAGATGAAGAAGAAACTAAATTACCAGATGATGATGATTTGGCCTTTCCTGATATGGATGATCTAGCGTATCCAGATATGGAAAGTGAATCGTCAGATAATAATGCACCAATGGAGGCCAGTGAAGACTTAGCTGAAGACTTTGCTGATGATGGCCTTGATTTAAGTGCAAGCGAGGAGCCGCTTATGGCAGCAGATGATAATGATGACTTAACTCTTGATGAAACAGCATCAGTTGATAGTGGTGTTGAAGAATTAGATCTTAGTGGAGATGCAGGTGATGAACTAAGTCTCTCCGAAGATGATGGAGCAAGTAATACAATTGATCCTGAAGATGGGGCCTTAGATCTTTCAGCTGATGATGCAGGAGCAGAGCTCTCTTTAGGTGATGATGAAGATGTAGCAATTATTGATACAACTGAAGAAGGTGCCTTAGATCTTTCAGCTGATGATGCAGGAGCAGAACTCTCTTTAGGTGATGATGAAGATGCAGCAATTATTGATACAAGTGAAGATGGTGCTTTAGATCTTTCTGATGATGCTCTGACAGATCCAGGTACTCTTAGTAATGATGATGAATTGAGTTTATCTGCTGATGATGGAGACTTAGGTGTAGATTTAAGTGATGATCTCGGTGATGATCTCAGTGGAGACCTTAGTGCTGACTCAAGTGCAGATAGTGATGATATGGGTCTAGAGTTTGGGGAAGAAGCTGAAAATGATTTAAGTGATCTTGATTTTGGAGCTCCCGAAGAAACCGCAAGTGAAGAGGTCAGTGCTAGTGAAATGAGTTTAGATGCAGGGGATGATGCTCTTGGAGATGATCTCTTAGGAGATGATTTATCACTTAGTGATGAGATGAGCGATGATGAGCTCTTTGGAGCTGGCGAAGATATGGATGCTGATTTAGGTGACCTCGGTGGTGACGATGCATTAGCAGACTTAGATACAGATTTAGGTGCACTCGGTGAGATGGATGATCTTAGTGATAATGCAGCAAGTTTAAGTGCTGATCAATTACCTGATTCACCTGATCTTGGAGAAGATCCGAATCTTTCAACCAATGCAAAAGTTCAATTGGCAGAAATTGATGCCATGATGAATGACTCAGATGATGTCCTTACTACTGTTGAGGCCACGCAAACAAAAACAGATGGACTTGCAAAAGAGCTAAATGCAATGAGCCCTGAATTCAATGCGACTTCTGATGATAAAACAGAAATTATTGAACAAGCCCCTAAGGCCAATAAGCCTATGGAAGCTCCTTATAAAACGGAACCAAATATTTCTGCGAATCAGTTAAATGAACATCGTGAAGTTATGGCCCATAATAGTGAGGAGTTAAGTCGTCTAGGGGAGACGATTAAGAATCTTAGAGAGGATAGAGAGAAACTTTTAGAGAGAATTTATCACTTTGAGGAAGAGAAAAATAAAGAGAAAGAAGACTTTATAAACTTACAGGCTGAATTAGATGAAAAGAAGATTGAACTTAATCTTGCCCGTAAACGTTATGAAAAACAAATTGAAGATTATAAGTATCAGCTCGATATTGTTAATCAGAAAAAACAAATGTTAGAAGAGAAGAATAAACAATTAGATCGTGATGTGGAAAGGCTTTCTAAGAAATCTAATGTTGATATGACAAGGATTAGAGCTAGAGAGACTGAGCTTGAAAATAAATTAGATCTTCTAAGAGCTGACTCAGAGATGCAAATTAAAAATAGAGATCAAAAGATTTTAGAGCTTAAGAGAAGAATTGATACGCTAGAATTTGATATTGAGTCAATGCATATGAAAGAGCGTAAAGTAGTTGATAATAATTTAGAATTAGAAGATAAGATGGATCGAGTTATTCGCACTCTGAGGCACGCCATTGGCGAGTTAGAAGATAATGATAATTCAATCCACCACTTAGAAAAAGTGAAGAAAAACCTGGATATATAATTGTGAAGAAAATTATTTTGTTTCAATTTGATTCTAAAAGAGAGAAGAGCTTTAACCAATGCTTATCTCAATTACAAGAGTCTTATGAAACGATAGGACTAGATAAAATAGATGATTTAAAAGACCTTGATTTTAAGGTTCACTCACTCTTTTATCTCTTTGGAAAAGATCAAGCTCGTTTTGAAGAGTTTATGCAGTTTATGCAAAATACTCACCCAAATATTCCAATAACAGTGATATTTAAAAAGAGAGATTTTGATGTGCTCTTACGGGCCTTTGATTATCCATTAATAAATGTACTCGATCGCCGCTTTAGTCCGGGACAAATTCAAAAATGTTTATTAATGAGTGAGTTAAATCTTGTGCAAAGAAAAACCAGTGAATTGCCTATTGAGAAAATTACGGCCTTATTTTCAAGCCCAATAAAAATTAAAAATAATGAAACAATGGCACAAATCCTCAGCACATACTTTTCAGAATTTGATCATCCCATTGAATTTGCCTTAGTTAATATTGGTAGCTGTACTATGAGTCATGTTTTTGGGAATGACTTTTATCCTGAAAAAATAGATCAAAAATTACGTAATGCTAATCTCGCTAAGTTTTATATAGGCCATAATGAGGAGTTAAGTGAAGATATTTTTGCCACTCCCATTTATGATAAAGAGGACTCTATCACTTGGTTAGTCTATCGTCTTGGTAAAGACTATAAGAATTTAGTTTTTAATAAGTACTTCTATCGTTTTATTGAAAATGCTTTAATCTATCGTAAAGGCATTGATAAAACAGAGAACTATCGTGATCTGGCAGAGAAGGATGATGTTACAGGCCTTTTTAATCAAAGAAAGTTGGCACAAGACCTTCACCATGCAATTGAAGAGCATGAATCAACAAATCAAAATTTTTCGATTATGTTTATCGATGTAGATCACTTTAAAAAAGTAAATGATAACTTTGGGCATGTTATTGGCTCTAAAATGTTAATTGGAATTGGAGAAATCCTTTCAAATGAATTGCGTGGGAGTGATAAGATATATCGCTATGGGGGAGATGAGTTTGTTGTCATTATGCCAAAAGTAGATATCGATATCGTTCATAAAGTTGCCCTTAGAGTTCAAAATAAAATGAAAGAAAAGATTTTTAATATAGATGAAGCAAAGGATTATAAATTATCCGTTTCTATTGGGATTGCACAGTATCCAACAGATGCTAAGTCTGCAGATGAAATTATTAATTTTGCTGATGAAATGATGTATGTCTCTAAAAAATCTGGTCGTGGTAAAATTTTTCATGTTGGAGAGATAACAGATGATGCTATTAGTTCTTAGTGACTTCCATTTAGGAAAAGGGAAGTTCCTTGAAGACGGTCAAATTAATTTATTAGAAGATTTTGTTGAAGATGAGAAATTTTCTGAGTTTCTAGATCATTACTCAACTGGTACCTATTATTTTACAGATGTTCATGTCGTTCTAAATGGAGATATTTTAAATCTTATTCAAATGGACGTGGATGGGGTTTTTACCCACCTCTTAACAGAGGATCATACAGTAGGGATGGTGAACCAAATCGTTGAGGGGCACCCATTATTCTTTCAAGCACTACGTAAATTTTTATCAAGACCAAATAAAAAAGTAACTTATGTTATTGGTAATCATGATTTTGGAATGGTGTTTCCTAAGGCACAAGAGACTTTTATAAAAGCAGTTGGAAAAGAAATCGATTTTACTCAACAGCTAATTACCCATGGTGTGCTGGTCGAACATGGTCATCGTTTTGAGCCAATTAATACCGTTCCTCGTGCAAAACAATTTATTAAAGGACCCAATGGAACAGAGATTCTTAATCTGCCTTGGGCTTCATTATTTTGTATTTACCTCTTACCAAAACTCAAAGAGGTAAGACCACATATTGATAAAATTAGACCACTTTCATTATATGTTAAGTGGACTATTATTCATGATTTTAAATTTTTCATGTATCTTGCGTGGACTGTAATTATGTATCTCATTCGAACACAGTTTCCACCTTATAGTCGCTATAATAAAAATTTTAGAATTGGGCCAAGAACTCTTTCAAAAATTGCGATTCACCCTAAGTATGTAACCAATGCGAAAAGAGTATTAACCACCAGACCTGACGTTAAAGTTGTTATCATGGGACATACCCATATTACTGAGTACCGAAAGTTTAAAGATGGACGCTTATATTTTAATTGTGGCACATGGAATGAAGTCCCAAGTATTGATAAAGCACAACATGATAATATTAATAAGCTTACATATTGTTGTGTAGAGGTCAGCGAAAAACGCGGGACCATAAAAAATGCTTATTTAAATGTTTGGTATGGTAAGTGGCGACCGTTTAAAGAAGAATTAAAAACAACCTATCGCTAAATAAATTTGAAATAAAAAAAGCCCATTAAAAAATGGGCTTTTTTCTATCTATTAAAATAAGAATTACTTTTTCTTAGCAACTTTAGATGTAGCAGCTTTTTTTGTCGCTTTCTTTGCTACTTTTTTCTTACTAGCTTTCTTTGCAACTTTTTTCTTAGTCGCTTTCTTTTTTGTCGCTTTTTTCTTAGTTGCTTTTTTAGCTGTTTTCTTTGGAACTAAAGACTCTAATTTATTTTGAATCTTACTTAGTTCTTTCTTTTGCTCATCGATAAACTTTTGAGCTTTTTTGATTTCATCATTAATAACTTTTTCAATTTTCTTTTCAATCTCTTTAGATTCTTTTTTGAAACGAGCTTTTACTTTTTGAACATCTTTTTCAACAACATTGGTAATATCTTTTTGAGCAGTCTTCACCAGTTTGCTTACTTGTTTTTGTAGATCATCAACTGAATTTCTTTTTACGAATTGATCAATGTTCTTCTTAATGTTTTTCCAAGAATCTAAAATTTGCTGGGTCGATTTACTCATGTTGCTTTACTCCTTTATTCGTCCAGATAGAATTGAGACGCTTTACTCATTGGTATTCTATACCCAAAGCCAAAACTTTTCGAGCTTATTTTTAAAATCGGGCAAAATTGATACCTTTTAAATTCACTCTTTCGATATAAATCGAAAACTCTATTAACCTCTTCGGTTTCAAAGCCCATTTTTATAAGATCATTTTTAGTATATCGATAGGTGAGTAATCCTTCTAGAATACTATCTAGACGCTCATAGGGAGGAAGACTATCAGTATCTTTTTGGTCTTCTCTTAGTTCTGCACTTGGTGGGCGTGTGATGATTCCTTCAGGGATGAGCTTATTAAATTTTGAATTAATATAATTTGCTAATTGATAGACCTGGGATTTGTACAAATCTCCTAAAAGGCTGATTGCACCCACGCTATCACCATATTGAGTGGAATATCCAACTGCTAATTCACTCTTATTGCTGGTATTAACCACCATCGAGCCTATTTGATTAGATCGTGTATAAAGGAGCATTCCCCTTAAGCGAGATTGAATATTCTCATCAGTAAGTCCCTCAAAGGCCTCATCATAAGTGGACTCAAATAGGTTCTTACTACTAGAATGAAGGAACTTGATGGGAAGTGTTCTTAAGTTTATTTTAAGGTTTTGGCAAAGCTCATATGAAAGATCATAGGAAAGAGGACTTGAAAACTGACTTGGCATATAGATGGCCTCTAGGCTTTGCCCCTCTTTTAAAGAGAGGGCCACAATACTGAGAACAAGTGCTGAGTCCATTCCCCCAGAAAGTGCAATAGTGAACTTTTTAAAGCCTGATTTCTGAGCATACTCTTGCACTCCAAAGGCCAGAGCATTAATAATCTCATGACAAGTGGTCTCACTTAATTCATTAAGGCTTAGTTTGTCTGAATCGATACGAGCACTAAATAGCTCCTCCCATGTATTTGGAGGACTTGGTAAGAGCTCTTCATCGATAGGGGAATCACTTTGAGGAATTTCTAAAGACTGACTATCCGCTTTCCACGCATGGCAAGTAAGCAGATGTTCCTTTTCATTTGTAATGAAGCTGGCTCCATCAAAAATGATCTCATCTTCACTACCAACTCGATTACAATAAATAAAAGGGCAGTGAAAAAGCTTTGCTATAAATTGGGCCCGCTGACTTCTCTTTGCAGGCTTATCAATATAATAAGGGCTGGCCGAAAGATTGATGACTGCACTTATTTTTTCTCCCTTACAGGTTTCAAAAAGGTCTTTTACGGGATCAATATTGTGAAAACTTGAAGACCACATATCCTCACAGATTAAAAGAGCAAGCTTATGATCTTGATAATTAATCACACATGACTCTTCTCCCTGGGTGAAGTATTTTTGCTCATCAAAAATATCGTAGTTTGGTAAGAGTCGTTTGGTATAAATTGCTTTTAGCTCCTTACCTGGTTCAACTTGAAAGATGACATTCTTTATTTTTAAAGGCAGACCGCTTTCAGTGAGTTCATACTCCAAACCACCTATTAAAAAGAGAAAGTCACCCTTAAGTTTTTTAGTGAATTGATTGAGATCCTCAAGGTATTTCTGGTAAGAATTGATAAAGGGTTTTTGCAAGCAGAGGTCTTGTAGTGGGTAACCCGTTAAATAGAGTTCGGGGTAAATATGAACTCCAAGCTTTTTATCCTCTGAGGCATTTTGCATATCTTGCTTGAGATCTGAAAAAATCTTTTTAAAATCAGCCACTTGATGGTGAGTTTGGTGGATATGAAACTGCATAATTATCGAACCTTCTGTTGACACAGTGCTAAGCGTGCGTTATTACATTGCAAGTTTATTATAGACCTTAATCTTAAAGTTGAGTAGGACCAAAATGAAGAAAGTATTAGTAATTGGAGCAGGCCTTGCCGGAAGTGAAGCGAGTTATTACCTTGCAAGAAATGGCGTTAAAGTTGTTTTAGTAGAAAATAAAAAAATTAAGAAAAATCCCGCTCAAAAAATTGATACTTTCGCTGAATTAGTTTGTACCAATTCTCTAAAATCAATGAATCCAGCAAGTGGGCATGGACTTTTAAAACAAGAAATGAAGGCACTAGGCTCTTTAGTTTTAAAAGCAGGATATGAAACACAAGTGCCTGCAGGTGATGCTCTCGCGGTAGATCGCGATAAGTTCTCTAGTTATATCACTCAGGCCTTAGAGGCCGAGGAAAATATTGAAGTGGTTCACGCTGAAGCTCATAATCCAATTGAGTTACAAGAGAAATATGAGTGTGATGCCATCATTATTGCTACTGGTCCTCTGACAACAGATGGTCTTTCTAATTGGATTACAGAGAATATAGCTAATGATGATTTTTATTTCTACGATGCAATTGCACCTGTTGTGGATGCAGATACTTTAGACTTATCTAAAATGTATTTTAAAGACCGTCATAAAGAAATAGATAATAGTGCAGATTATTTAAATGCACCTATGACTGAAGAACAATACTATCAATTTGTTGATGAACTTAGAGCCGCTAAAAAGGTTCCAGCTCAATCTTTTGAGGAATATAAGTTTTTTGAAGCATGTCTTCCCATCGATATAATGGCTGAAAGAGGAGTTGATACTCCACGTTTTTCTTGTATGAAACCTATTGGTCTTGCAATGGAAGATGGCAAAGAACCCTTTGCTGTGGTTCAGCTTAGAAAAGAAAACCTACTTGGAAGTGCTTATAATCTAGTTGGATTTCAAACGAGACTAACTTATGGTGAACAAGTTCGTGTCTTTAAAATGATTCCTGGTTTTGAAAATGCTAGTTTCATTCACCTTGGTAGTGTTCATAGAAATTCATTTTTAAATTCAGCTAAGCTTTTAAACTTTGATATGAGCTCAAAGAAATTTCAAAACTTGTACTTTGCAGGACAAATTAGTGGCGTTGAAGGTTATACCGAATCGGCCAGTATGGGACTCTATGTTGCTAGCCAAATATTAAATAAATTTAAAGGCAATGTTGCTGTTCAGTGGCCAGTGGAAACTGCAATCGGTGCACTGGTTAATTATGTAATGACTGCTCCAAAGCCAGTTCCATCAAATATTAATTTTGGTCTTTTACCAACTGTGACACTTAATAAAGAACAAAGAAAAAGTCGTGATCGTAAGAGAATAAAAAAAGAATTAGCAGCTGATCGTGCAGGTCTTGCTTTAGAGGAATTCTCAAAAGCTCATGGAGATCTCTTTTGCTAGGTTTTTCGTTCATTGTTCTGGCCTGTGCTCTTTGGGCCGTTGATACTTTAATTCGTTATCCACTTGCTGGGCAAATGAGTGCTTCCAGTATTGTTTTCTATGAGCACTTACTTTTATCAGTGATTTTTTCTGTGGTCTTTTTTAAGGCCTTTAGTGCTTTTAAGCATATAAAGTTTAATCATATTATTTCATTTGTAATTATAGGGATGCTAGGTTCAGCTTTGGCGACTTTGGCCTTTACTCGCGCCTTTATGTTTTTAAACCCATCAATTGTCATTATCTTGCAAAAATTCCAACCTGTGATTGCGGTGAGCTTAGCGGCCTTTGTACTAAAAGAAAAAGTTAATAAGTACTTTATGCTTTGGGCCTTTGTTTCCTTAGTAGGAGCAGTCCTCATAAGCTATGAAGACCTCTTAAATATTGTAAATAGCGAGTCTCAATTAAGTGAATTATTTTTTCACGACGGAGCGGCTCTTGGCTATATTCTTGTGATGTTTACTATCTTTGGGTGGGGAGCTGCCACCGTTTTTGGTAAGAAATTAACTCTTGAAGGCTATAGTAATGAGCAGATAATGGCGGGAAGATTTCTCTTTGGACTCTTGGCCATGGTTCCATTTTATTTTATTGATAATACATTTTTTACTCATAACGTAGAGGTCTATTCAAAAGTATCATTAATGGTACTACTAAGTGGCTTATTGGCCATGTACCTTTATTATATGGGTCTTCGAAGAACTAGTGCGAGAAGTGCAACCTTAGCTGAAATGTTCTTTCCCTTTATGGCAGTCATCGTAAATTGGTTATTCTTAGATGCCAGGCTCACGGCAATCCAGATGTTTGGTGGGGGAATTTTACTTTTAGGTAGCCTAGTGATTCAATTAAAAAAGTATTAACTCTACTGGTAATACTCTATGGAAGAACAAATTAAATTAAATGATAATAGCTATCTCAAGTTTATTACGCTCTCTGAGGCTCAGTCTATTTTTGAGCTTATTCAATTACACAAAGATTATCTAAATGAGTTTCTGCATTGGCCAAGACTAACCAATAAATTAGAAGACTCTGAAAACTTTATCCAAGCAACTATTAAGAATAGAAAAAAACATATTTATGTCTATGGAATCTACTGGGAAGATAAGATTGTTGGAGTTACGGGGTTTAATGACTTTAATAAGCAAAATCGCTTTGCTTCCATAGGATATTGGTTAGCACCGTCTCATCAAGGTAAAGGATTAATGCATACTTCGTTAAAGATATTAATGAAAAAGATGCAAGAAGAATTTGATGTGAGACGTTTTGAAATTCGCTGTGCTGTTGAAAACTTAGCATCAGCTGCTGTTGCTGAAAAACTTGGTTTTAACTTAGAGGGAATTTTAAAAAGTGCTGAGGTCGTAGGGGAGAGAACTTATGATCACAAGCTCTTTGCCCTTATTTGCGAATAATCTTAAGAGATTATTTCTTCGATTTTGCTAACAGTTTCTTCGATAACTTGATCAAGTGTTTTACCATTTTTCATGATCACTGTTGCAGCACTATGAGAGTGTCCACCACCACCGAGTCCAATGGCAACAACACCAACATCATAATCTCCATTAGAGCGCAGACTGATTTTTACTGAGTTCCCATCATCTCGAAACATACAAGCGACTTTCATATGATCAAGTACCAATAAGTGATTGATAAATGCGTGAGTGTCTTCAATATCAGTGTGATACTCATCCATCACATCTTTATGCAGAACAATCCAAGAAACATCTTCTGTTTTATTACAATTTGTCGTGCTTAGAACTTCACCTAAAAGGTGCATATGTTGAATTTTCTTGGTTCCATAAATACCATTATAAGCAATAGGTGGCTCAATACCTGTATCGAGAAACTTTGCAATCATGCGATGAGTTTCTGCTGTCACTGTTGGATAACGAAATGAAGAAGTATCGATCAAGATGGCCGTATAAAGAGGGAGTGCAATTTTTTGATCAAACTCAACTCCTAGTTTCTCTATAATACTTCCCACTAACTGACCTGTTGCTGCAGCCGTAGTATCAATACAGTGATTGTCCTGAATTTTTTCTGAACAAGGGTGATGATCAATATAGAAAATAGGACAATCCATTTCACTAGCAAACTTTGAAAAGCCTCCACCAGTTCTTAGGATTGTATTTGTATCCACCACAATAATTAAATCAGGCTTATGTGGAAAGTGTTGATCTCTTTCACAAAGACCAATGACATGATCATCAGGATCAAGATACTTATATCTCTCTAGGAGAGGTTCTTCCATAATGCACTTAGCATTCTTACCTAATTTGTTAAGAGCACTACAAAGACTAATTTCACTTCCAATACCATCTGCATCTGGGAAGATGTGAGTTGAGAGTATAATCGTCTGAGCGTCTTCGATCGCTTGAATAAATCTTTGAATCATGTCCATAGTTAAATATCGGATATCATGGATGAAAATTAAAGAACTTAATGTGCTAAAAGTTCTCAAAAAGTTCACTTCTTGAGTAAAAGAAGTTAGTATATTTCAAAAAGAGGTTGTATGGATGCGATCAAAGTTGACTCGGTCACTCGGTTTTATGGCGAGCATACTGCCGTTGATGATTTGAGTTTTACAGTAAATAAGGGACATATACACGGTTTTCTAGGTCCAAATGGAGCTGGTAAAACGACGACAATGAAAATGATTGCAGGGCTATTACCTGCCCATCGCGGTCAGATTCAGATAAATTCTAAGCCCCTTGAGCAAAATATTAATGAATTAAAATTAGAACTAGGTATTCTTTTAGAGAATCCTCCTTTATTCCAAGATATGGAAGTGAGGGAATACTTAGATTTTGTTGCAAGACTCCATAAGGTTCCAAAAGATCAAATTCAAAAATCAGTAGACTATGCAATCGAAAAATTGCGCTTAGGCGATGTCGCTCAAAGACTTTGTGGAAATCTATCTAAAGGTTTTAAGCAAAGAGTAGGAATTGCACAGGCCATTGTTCACAACCCGAGTATAGTTATTTTAGACGAACCTACTGTGGGTCTTGATCCCCAGGCGGTAATTGAAATAAGAGAATTCATTAAAGAGCTTAAAGAAGATCATACACTCTTATTGTCTTCCCATCTCCTGCATGAGGTGAGTTTAGTTTGTGATGAGGTGACTATAATTAATAAAGGGAAACTTGTTGTAAGTGGTCCGGTGGAAGAAATTACAAATAACTTTAATAAACAAGCTCAAATTGAAGTTAGTGCCAAGTCTTTAAGTGATGAACAGATAAAGAAAATTGAGAACTGGTTCTTTATTGATAAAGTTATTTTAGGAAATAATGATAAAGAAGAAGTTAGCTTTCAGTTAAGCTTAAGTTCTATCAATGATCATCGCCATGAGTGTTTAAAGAATTTAATGGATATTAATGTAGAAGTTATTAGCTATAAACAACAAAAGATGAGTTTAGAAGATCTCTTTATTCGTATGACTAAGGGGGCACAATGATTGGATTAATATTCACAAAAGAAATAAAATCATTTTTTAAGTCGCCATTTGCATATGTTTTGGCGGGATTATTCTCTCTGATAATAGGGTGGATCTTTTTCAATCTCTTAATGAGTTATGTTGATAATTTACAAGCAATGCCCAACGGAGTTCAAAGCCAACTCAAATTTGTAAATGCAGTGGTGATTAAACTTTTTGGTAATATGAATTTTCTACTTATGATGATTTGTCCTGCTGTGACCATGAGAATATTCGCTCAAGAAAAAAGTGATAATACAATTGATCTCTACTTTTCTGCACCAATGAGTGATTTTGAATTAGTCATGGGCAAGTTCTTAGCAACCATTGGTATTGGAATTTTTCTTTTAGCATGTACTCTTATTTTTCCACTCATTATGTGGAGAGTGAATATTCATGATTTTTCATTTCTTACTTTTGGCTATATTGGAGCACTCTTGAATATTGCTTGTTATATGAGTGTGGGATTATTTTGTTCTAGCCTGACTAAATCTCAAGTAATTGCTTCTCTTTCTAGCTTCACTATTATCATGCTTTTTTGGTTAGTGTCGTGGATATTACAATTATCAGATAATTACTTTTTAATTAGTGCCATTGAGCAACTAACTATTGTTTCTCATTTTGAGAGTTTAGTGAAGGGCTTTGTGGGCCTACAAGATATTGTCTTCTATGCTAGCTTTATCTGCTTTTTTCTCTTTATGACAATGAAGTCATTAAGTGCGAGGAGGTGGTAATGAATAAGTGGGTAAGACCAATATGGATTTTTATTTTACTTAGTCTCTGGATTATTAATCTGGTTATGTACACAGTTGCTCCGGAGTATATCATTTTTAATAAGGCGCTCTTAGGTAGTGCTATTGGCCTGACTCTATTATTTATAGTTATCTATCGGCAAAACATTAAAGCATTAATTGCTAAGCCTTATAATAGAAGCTTTTTTGCAGCCAGCATTACAAGCTTATTAGTGCTTATTATTGTTTTACTTTTAAATCATGTCAGTATGAAGTTAAGAATTGGAAAAGACTTCACTAAAGATGGTTTGCACACTCTTAGTCAGCAATCAAAACTGCTCTTAAAGAATCTGGAAGCACCATTAAAAGTACAAGTATTTGCAAAAAGAACAGAATGGAAGAAGTACATGGATCTTCTCCATCAATATGAAATGCAATCTAAATACTTTCAAGTCGAAATGATTGATATTGAAACAAATCCTACCCTTGTTGAGCAAAAAGCAATTAAGGCCAGTGGCTCTGTGGTCATTACATATCTTGGGCGAGAGTTGAGTGGACTTGTTCGCAATGAGCTGGATATGACAAACTTAGTTTTAGATGCTCAAAGAAAAGATCGTTTAAAAGTATACTATACCACAGGACATAAAGAGCTGAGTGCATTTGAAACTGGTAGCGATAGCGCCAAGTATTTTTATGATCAGGTCGCTAAGTCAAATTATGAAGTGATGCCAATTGATCTCTTACAAGTTGCGGAGATTCCTGCTGTGGTGGACCTTCTCATTATCATTGCACCTAAGAGTGGTTTTTTAGAGCGTGAAATTCTTGCTCTAGATAAGTATCGAAAACGTGGGGGGAACTTTCTCATCTTTATGCCACCTTTATTTTTTGAAGAAAAATTAGAGGACTTTGTCGCCTTTATGAAAACTCTTGGAGTTGAGTTTGAAAATAAATTAGCTCTCGATAGGCTTGCAACGATGCAGGGATTAGATCCAAGTATCCCCGTAATTACTTCATATAAGAATCATCCAATTACAAAAGATTTTAATACCAGAACTCTCTTTCCAATAAGTAGTTCACTTAAGCCTATAAAGAGTGAAGAGATTGAAGTTCAGACCTTAATTGAAACATCAGCTTTCCCTGCTAGTTGGGCCGAAAGTGATTTGGATAATATTAATAAGGGCAAGGTTTTCTTTAATACAGATAAAGACTCTAAGGGACCTATTAAGTTAATGCTTGCAGCTCATAATAAAGAGTATAATTCTAAAGCTGTTATTGTTGGAAGTGCGGGGCTCATTTCAAATGCCTATCAATCTCAGGCACCAAACTTTAACTTAATCCTAAATAGTATTGCTTGGTTAACAGATGATGAGGGAATTATTAGTCTTAATCGACCTGGACTTACTAAGGAACTGATTATTCTTTCTGCAAGTGAGCTCAGTTTAATCTTTTATTTCTCAATTCTCTTCTTACCATTCATTTTCTTTGGGGTCGGCATTTGGAACTATAGAAAAAGGGTAAATAAATAATGAAGTATTTCTCAATGATCGCGATTATTGTAGCCCTTTTAGGAGCAGCTTATTATCTAGATCAAAAAGAAAAGGTAGTTGATCTTTCTCCTAATCGCGAAAAGGGAGAGAAGATATTTAAGATTGAATTAGATGATCTAAGAGAGATTCATCTTCCTAATACTAAGTTGAAAAATAATAAAGGTGAGTGGCTGGTAACAGATCTTCTCTACCCTGTGGACAAGAAAGTTTTAGGGGAGTTGATAAATAGGCTTAATAATATTCACGTGCTTAAAGAAATCAATGTAAGTGATAAGGTGATTGATGATTTTTTTAAGTATCAAAATCATTATATTAAACTGCTTAGCTTTGAAGATAAGATAGAGGTTAGGCTTGGAGATGTCTCTCAGGTAACGGGACATTTTTATATGCAAATATATAAGAATAGAAAGCAAGGTCTTTATCTCTGTCATGATACAACATTTTTTCAAGGTTTTTATCGAACTGAAGAAGAAGCAAATATGCAAAGATACCTTGGTTTTAAAAACCTCGTCTTATTAAAACCAACAGACTTAATTGAAAGAAAAATATTTAAAAAGATTGAACTCGATAGGCTTACTGAGGTGAGTTTTGAGTCTAACTCCTTAGAGTCATTTAGCTTGAATTTACTAGAAAATACCTCAAAGCCTAACACTCCTAAAAATATTCAAAAAATGAATTTTAAAAAGGCCATTGCCTTTCATAAAGACAGTTTATTATTTGATGATTTTATGGAATTAAAAAATCAAGTGCTTGATAAAAAAATATCGAGTGTGCAGTTTAAATTAGATGATGGCTCGCTTATTGAGTATGAGCTTTTTGGAGAGTTAGATAAGAAGGCTGGCTACTATGTCTCGCGATCAAATGATCCCATGATCTATACCTTTAATCCCAAGACAATTGGCTTCTTTATCAGTCAGCTAAGTGATTTTTGGATAAAGAGGCTAGATCTCCCTAAAACAGAATTTACTGGTGATGATACTTTTATGCTTTCTCTAAGTGCTAATGATAAAGCATGGTATGAGTTTGAAGTTTATGACCTCAAAGAGTTTAAGGTCCGCTCAAAGTCAAAAGATGTAAAGGCAAGTCTTGAGATTCAAAATTATGATCAATTATTCAGCATCATATTTGGCCAAAATAACTATAAGTTTGCTACTAAACTTGAGGTTTTAAAGGATAAGGATTTAAAAAGCTTTATCACTAAGAGTGGTACTTATATTAAAATATTTGGAAGGAAATTATACGTTAATAAGTTGAACAATATAGTCTATCTTTTAGATCTTGATAAGAAGCTAGTTTTTACATACGTCAAAGGTATCACTGATGACATTAGCTTTTCTCCTAATCAATTCTTTCAACTTGTATCTAAGTAAGGTAAAATAAGTTTATGAAAGATATGCTTATTACATATTGTACTTATTTAATACATCCATTTAAGGCACATGATGCTCTGATTGCTGAGGATAGAGAGTATCTACCTAGCGAAATTAGTCTCTATGAATCACTAGGACTTTCTTGGCTCTTTGTTATTCTTTCAGCTTTCTTTAAACTAATCATGATCTCTTTCTTTATTACTGTTTTTTTAGAGATGACAACGACGACTAATGAAATTATAGAATCACTTTATAGTGGAGATCGTTATGTTGGATTTTACTTTATTATTTTATCGACGATCTTAGATGTTGTCTTCTTCCCGCTAGTGACTCTTTTTGTCGTACAGTTTTGGGATTTAACCATTAAATTTTTTGCTCAAATTACGGATATGGAAGGGGATATCGATAAGAAGTCTAAGAGTACCTTAACAGTTGCCCTTAGCTCTAACTTATTTACCATTGTTCCCATTATTGGAGATGTTTTTCAACGCCTGACTCAATTGATTCAAATGTATGCAGGACTGAGAAAGCAATTTAATTTCTCAGTTGGGGCGAGCATTTGTATTCTTTTAACTCCTTATGTTTTTATGGCGGGATTCATTTCTCTGGTTTTAAGTATGGTTATTTTAAAGATGTTATAATTCATGAAAGTTTTTGTTCTCACTGATAATTTAGGACTAAGAAGCGATGATCAATATCTGGTTGACGCCCTTGAGGCTTTAAATGTTAATACAGTTATTTGTGACTGGGAAACAGTTGATTTAAGTGGTCCTTGTAATGTACTGATTAGAACTCCATGGAATTATATTCACAAAATTACTAAGTTCTTGGCAAAAATTAGAGAAGTTGAAAAAAGTGGTGGCAAGATTCTTCATAATCCAAAAATTGTTCAATGGAATAGTCATAAGTCCTATCTTGAACAATGTGCTTATGCTGTAAAAACACAAGTTATTCGCATAAACCAAGATACAGAATTATCATACCCTGTGGTCATTAAACCAGTGTATGGTGCAGGGGGAGTGAATACATATTGTGTAAAAAGCTATGATGAGTATCTAAAGCTCTCTCCCCATTTTGGAGAAGAATTCTTAGTTCAACCTTATATCGAAAACATAACTCGTGAAGGAGAGTATTCATTTATTTTCTTTCAACATCATTTTTCACATGCGGTTTTAAAAAAGGCCCAGACTGGTGAGTTTAGAGTTCAAGATGACTTTGGTGGAATCGTTGAAAAATATACTCCAGATGATGAGGAGATAAGACAAGTTCAAAAAATACTTAATACATTCCCGCATCGCTATGAGTATGCCAGAGTGGATTTTGTAAAAGAGAATGGAAAGATTCTTTTAATGGAATTAGAAGTGATTGAGCCAGAGTTATTTTTTAGAACAGAGCCAAAGAGCGCCAGTGTTTTTGCAAAAAATATTATTGAATATTTTGAATCCTAAAGGCCAGAGCAATAAATGAATTCATAATCATTTTTCTTTCAAGGCGATTGAGTTTCTTTTTCTTTAGAGCTTTTTTCATACAGTAAAGCCACTCATCTCTTTCAATAGAACTTATTCGAATATGATGATGGCGCATTCTCATTCGAGGGGGACCAACTTTTTCCATAAATAATTGAGGACCACCACTAAAACCAACTAGGAACCAATAAAGTTTTTCTTCAACTTCTACAGGAACATTTCCCTCTGTATTAAGAGGGTGAACTTCTTTGCAATGAATTGCTTTTGGATCTGTATTCATGATGAAATAAAAGTCATGAACCAACTCTCGAATACCTTCTTCTTGTCCCAAAGCTATAAAGGGTACTCGCATTTTGGGCTTAAAAATTTCATATATTTTATTTAGAACTAACATTATTTTATTTTTACATTATGAGTTAATATATTTGCGTTATACCAGATAACAACTAGATAGTGAAACCATGTCTGAATAATTCTTACAGCTATTGTCAAACATTCTATTTTCTGAGAAAAATCATGTATCACACAAATTGAGAGAGGGAGTTAGGGATGTCGTTTCGATCACTACACGCAATGGGACACGGTTCAATTGAAGTTATCTGCGGTCCAATGTTCTCTGGTAAAACAGAAGAACTAATCAGAAGAGTGAAAAGAGCTCAAATCGCAAAACAAAGAGTACAAATTTTTAAACCTGCCATTGATGTTCGTTATGATGAAACAAAGGTTGTAAGCCACAACTCCCAATCTATCGAGAGTGAGCCATGTTCAAACTCTGTAGATATTCTCTTAAAACTTAAAGATACAACCAGAATCGTCGCTATTGATGAAGTTCAGTTCTTTGATGAAGATGTCGTAAAAATTGTTCAAAAGCTTGCAGACAGAGGATACCGCGTAATTTGTGGTGGTCTTGATCTCGACTATAGAGGTGTTCCATTTGGTCCGATGCCAATGTTACTTGCTCTTGCGGATGATGTGCAAAAGATTCAATCGATCTGTACTGTTTGTGGAGCTCCAGCAACCCGTTCACAGCGCTTAAGTGATGCAACTGATACAGTTTTATTAGGTGAAACTAATGAGTATGCTGCAAGGTGTAGAGCCCATTATCACTACGAGCCAGAAGATATTCAACAAGAAAAGCTTCCAATACAAGAAGAAGTTCAAAATCTGATTAATTAATTGTATGCTTAAACCTTTAAAAGACCTTTAAAGGATTAACTATGGAAGTATTAAACCCTGAAGTACTTATTTCAGAAGAAGAAATCGCACTACGTATTCTCGATTTAGGTAATGCCATCACCAAAGACTTTAACGGTGAGGACATCGTTGTTATTTGTGTGCTTAAAGGAGCATTTATGTTTTGCTCTGATCTTATTAAGAAAATTCACTTACCAGTTAACTTAGAATTTGTTTCAGTTTCATCTTATGGTGATGGAATGACTAGTTCTGGTAATGTAAGTATGGACCTTGATTTATCTGTTTCTATTAAAGATAAGAATGTTTTAATCGTAGAGGACATTGTTGATACAGGGCTTACTATAAAAACTCTTAAAGAGTATTTAAATTTAAGAGAACCAAAGTCTTTAAAACTAGCTTCATTATTATTTAAACCAAGTCGCAATAAACACCCAGTTGATATTGATTATCTTGGATTTGAAATTGAGGATAAATTTGTGATCGGTTATGGCCTTGACTATGCTGGACGCTATCGTGAACTACCATATATTGGTGTCTTAAACGCAGGCAACTAATGAAAGTAGAAAAAGCTGGAAGTGTTAGGGTAGATTTAGTTGGTGGTACGCTTGATATCGAACCAATTCATTTAATATTGCCAAATGTGGTAACTCTTAATGTTGCTACAGGACTAATGGCCAAAGTTACTGTTGAAGCACGAGAAGATGATAAGATAGTTATTTTCTCAGAAGACTATCAAAAGACCTATAATTACGATCTTTCAGATTTTACACAGAAAAACCTTTATCAAAATAATTACTTTGATGAGATGACTTTTATTTGTCAGCTCATCGCACTTTTTCAATTAGATCAAGGTTTAGATATTAAATTATCTTCTAATGCTCCTGCGGGCTCTGGGCTTGGGGGCTCTAGTTCTATGGGAGTTGTTTTTTATGAAGCACTTAGTGAGTTAGTGGGAAGAAAGACTGATCCTAAGTCTACGGTGAGAATGGTGAAGGCTACTGAGGGTAGAATTCTTAATCAGGGAATGCCGGGGTATCAAGATTATTTTCCTGCACTACTTGGTGGTGTGCTTGCTCTAAAGGCAAAGACTGGAGATATTGAGATTGAACAATTATATACAAGTGAACTTAAAGCATTTTTAGAAAGTCATATCACTCTTGTCTATTCTGGTTTAAGTCGTTCATCTGGAATTAATAATTGGTCTGTGTATAAAGCTTTCTTTGATAAAGATGAAAATGTAAGAAGTGCTATGGAAAGAATTGCTGAACTTAGCCATCAAACATATCAAGCTATTCAAAAGTCTGATTTTCCTGAAATTTTAAAATTCATTCACCAAGAAGGTGAAACAAGAAAGAAGCTTGCACCAACTATTGTCCCTCGTGAAGTGGATGAAATTTTTAATGTACTTAAAGAAGAATTCAATGATCTTGGGATAAAGATGTGTGGAGCAGGTGGCGGTGGTTGCTTTATTCTTGTACATAATGCTCAGGATAAGAGTAAGTTACAGGATAGAATTGCGAAAACTCCGATGAAAGTCTTGGATTTTAAGATTGAGTCGCCTAAAATAAATATATGAAGAACTCAATCGCGGGTATGTCATTAGGTGGGGGAAGAAAAGAAAATTTCTTCTTTGCTCTATTAGAGTACTTCGATGATCAAAAACGTTGGTTCCTTACAACAATTAAACAAGTAAAAGATGAAGAGAAGCTAGATAGTGATGAAACAATCACTAATTGGATTACTAATTATAAGTTGAAAGAGCTTGTGGTGGATTTTCCATTAACAAAGCCCCATTGTATTGGCTGTGAACTCTCATGTCCTGGTACAAAGAATTGTCATCACCCAAGTGTGAAAGCAATTCGAGAAGACATGCAGGCAATGATGGAACATGACAAAAAACTAAGTGATACTAATCCTAAGAAATACGAACAAGAACGTGTTGCAGATAATGAAGTTCAGTACTCAAAAAGTGTCATGGATAAAGAGACGAGTCATCATATTCTTTCTAAGTCTTTTAAAAGAAAACTTAAAAAAGGATATCTTCCATACTGGAATCGTCCCGTTGATTATTGGGTTTGGAAAAATTATTACGATCAAATTTTAAACGTCTTTAATCTTTCATACGATTCATTTGGAAATGTTAGTGTGATGTTAATGCATCGATTTGAGTACCTACTTAAGCACTTACCTCAAAATCTATCTATGTATGAATCTAGTTTTCATATTGCTCTCTTAGAGCTTTATCGCTCCAAGATAATCACTAAGAAAAATCTTTTAGAGCTTAATGACTTAGATCTCGCACCACTGGCTCGTTTACAGATTGCCAAGCAAATTGATAAGAAACTTGGTGTTTTTGTATATGAAAAAGAACTTGAATTAATTGCTAAAAATCCAAAGGCCTTTGATTCATTTATTTTGGCCATAGCGGGAATGGCACTGAAGAATTCTCAATTTAGAAATATTGATCTATTAAGTCCTAGTGATAAGGATCCGAGATTTATTGCACCAAAGTTTAGCAATTAGAGTTTAGTCTTTTATGATTCCTGCTTTCTTATAATGTCTTATGCCATACCAAACATAAATATATATAGCAGTTGTGATAAGCATCGCGATTGCCCAACCAATATGTCTTTGAATTAAGAAGGGAAGTTCAATAATTGTTAGGATTGCACCTGTGAAAGCATACCCATAGACATATTTTCTTCCCCATGTTTTACCTCGTCGATACATAAAATACACAAAGGCGTGATAGACGAGAAATAAGTAAAAAACATTTTTCATTGTGTTAATGATGACTAATCTTAATTCCATTAGGTATGTGGGATCAAAATTATTTGGGTTATTACCTTGTAGGTAGAGCATTTTGTAAATATAGTTCATATCAATTTTTGTCGGTAGGAAGTGTAAGTTGATATAAAAAATATTTAAGAAGTCACTTAAATAGATAATTATGGCGGATATCAGTAGAAATTTGGAATAATCTAAGTTTTTAAAATAGTCATTGAGCTTCTTCATAATGCTTATTATCATAGTTAATATAGAAACCGTCAAAAGGTAAAAGTATGTTGTGGTTAACCATTATTCTTCTTATTGTTTCCTTTGCTATGCTCTATTATGGTGCTGAGTTTTCTTTAGATGCCTCAGAAGTTGTTGGTAAGAAGTTAGGTCTCTCTCCACTTGTGATTGGAATGATATTAGTTGGTTTTGGTACTTCTTTGCCAGAGGCCTTTGTTGGTCATATTGCAGCAAATAATGATCAGGGACCAATTGCCCTAGGAAGTTTGATTGGCTCAAATATAGCCAATATGTATCTGATTCTGGGTCTGTGTTCAATGTTTGCAACATTGGGCTTAAAGGGAAGCAATTTACGTCCTCAGCTCTTTACTCATATGCTCTTAGGGGCAGCTTTATGGATTGTTTTAAAACAAGAAGTGCTCACTCTTATAAGTGCGATTCCTTTATTATTAATCATTTTAATATACATGTATTTTATCTACCGAGAGATTAGATATAACCCCCTTGTGGATGAAGAGGAACTAGAGGAAAAAGCCGAAGAAGGTAATGTTGGTCTTGTTTTCTTAAAAATGATTTTTGGCTTTGGACTACTCTTTGTTGGTGGAGAGTTATTAGTTGATAAAGCGACAATTATTTGTAGAGCACTAGGTGTGGAAGAGTATATTGTGAGTGCTATATTAGTTGCATTTGGAACTTCTTTTCCTGAGCTGGTTACAGCAATGATGGCAGCAGTTAAAAAGAAAGAGACGGACTTAATTATTGGGAATATTGTTGGTTCAAATCTTTTTAATTGTGCACTTATATTGGGTTCTCTTGGAATTTATGATTTTAAAATCACTGTTAATTTAAGTGTTGAAGTCATCGCTCTTTTAGTTGGCTCAACGATGTTAGTTTTACTTAATCTATTTAAAGTTAATTTTAATAAAATAATTGGTATTTGTTTCTTATTGCTTTACGGAGCAATGGTGGGGCATTGGACTAAATTATTTTAAGGAGTGTTTATGCAGGCATTTATGGTTATTGGAGCAGCTCTAGTTAATTTTATACTTGGTGGTGTTTGGTATTATGTTTTTCAAAAACATTGGTTAGATGCTAATCATCTAGGTAAGTCTGTTGTGAAGGGTGGGGACCCTAAGCCATATTTGATCGCATTCATTGGATCTCTTTGGACTAGTTATGGTCTCTTTGTGATTTGTAAACACATCCAACCTAAGGGAAGTTTAGAAACTCTCTCAATTGCTATTGGGTTATGGTTTTTCATTCATGTGGGCTTAGGAGCTAAGCACTATGCTTTTTCGAAAATAAAGTTCAAAGGTTTTTTAATTGATTATGTATTAGACCTGATTGGTATAATCATTATGACTTTTATGGTTTCTGTTTATTATTAAGAGTAAGTTCTAGTTATAGTGAATAAGCTCAATACCAGGGAACTCCCAAGTATAATAAGTTTCATCACTGGCCTTGATTTTAACTTTGTATAATGAGAGAGGGACAGCTCCAAGGCGTCTCACTTTCTCAGACCATTTTTGAATCTCTGCATTTAATTTATCTTGATAGAACTTTGCATCTTTAGGCGAGTTCTTGTGATAGTTAAGTTGACCTGAGTAAGCATTAATATTGTTTTTAGACTTTTGAGTAACGATATGAAGTAGGTTAACAAGCTGCTTGGCTTCGTCTTGAGAAAAGTTATTCTGCTTATTTACTGGAAAGATATGTCTTACATTATCAAAAGTTTCTAAATTATTCATATTTACCCTGTTGTAGTTTTCTCGATACTTCTTTTTCTTTCTTTGACTCCCGTTTGTCAAAGAGCTTTTTACCCTTTGCGAGAGCAATTTCAATTTTTACTCGTGAACCTTTGAAGTAAATCATAGTTGGTACTAGCGTAAGACCTTTTATGGCCATTGCCTTAGAAATGGTTTCAATTTCTTTTGCGTGTAGCAATAATTTTCTCTTTCTATTTTCTGGGTGGTTCTGACGATTTCCAAATTCATATTGGGGAATATTTAGATTATAAATCCAGGCCTCATTATTCTTGTCTATAGTACAATAGGCGTCTGTCATAATGCATTTGCCGGCCCTAAGGGTTTTAACCTCAGTTCCTTGTAAAACAGCACCAGCTTCAAACTTCTCTTCAAGAAAGAAGTCATAGCTTGCTCTTTTGTTTTTTGTGATTACTTTTATTCCCATAATTCAGATAGTTATATTAGGAGTAAGCTATTCTGTCTATCTTTAAACGCACCGTTTCTTCGCATTATAATTGTTTATAATGGTGCTGCGCTGTTTCACCGCTATGAATTTTCATGATAGTGCTGCGCTGTTTCACCGTTATGAACTTTTATAATGATGCTGCGCTGTTTATTCACTTAGAGAATAGGCATTTAAGATAATCGGTAAATCTTAATAACTTCAGAGAAATCTAGGGTTTCAGCTCTTCTTGTAAGATCAAACTCTAATTCTTTTAGCTTTTCAATGATCTTGCTTTCGCCTTTGAGAACGCGACCTAATTGTTTACGCTTCTGAGAAAAGAGTAATCTTATGAACCTCTCAAAGTCTTTAAATTCATCTCTCGTAAGAATAGGTTCCTCTAGTACATCATAACTCACAACAACTGAATCAACTTTTGGGGGAGGATTAAATGCACCAGGTGCAACTTTCATTAAGAGAGCAGGCTTGGTGTAGGCAAGACTTAAGCTTAATAAGGAGTTCATCTGATTTTTTGTATGTGCTCTTTCGTAAGTTTTTTCTCCAACTTCTTTTTGATACATAAGAGTCATCTTTGTAATATTGGAGACATTCAAAAATGAAATAAAGAGTTGGCTTGAAATATTATAAGGAAGATTAGAAACGAGCCAAATCTTTCCTGGGTGATCTTTGCAAAAACTTTCCCAGTTAAAGTTTAACGCATCTTCTAGAAATATATTTTGAACATTATCTAAACTCTCTAATTGAGGAATAAAGCGATCATCCATTTCAATAAGAAAAACTTTTTTACCTTTTTCACTAAGACCCTTGGTTAAGGTGGCAGGTCCTGGCCCAATTTCAACAATTAGATCATACTCAGCGGGCTCATCAGCTAAGATATTTTGTATTACATTCTTATCTTTAAGATAGTGCTGACCTAGGGCCTTATTAGCGATAGGATTTTTCATTGAAAATCCTTTTTATCAATAAACCTTCCCCTTGCATCCGTCATAAGGCAATCTGGAAAATTAACTGCATCATCTGTTATTAAACTCGCATAATGAGCAATCATAGCCCCATTATCAGTACAGAACTTTGGTGCAACAAAGTGGGTATCTCGATATTTTTTTTGCAAGCTCTCACGAATTGCACTATTACATGCAACACCACCACCAACGACTAAAGGAAGGTGTTTGTGTCCAAATTTTTCATTCGCTATTTTATAGGCATATTTAAGTTTTAAACTAAGTGCATCCACAATTGCTTTCTGATAGCCAGCACAGATATGATTTATTTCAGCTTCATCTTTAATCAGCTCAGGTCTATCTTCTAAAAAGACTCTTAGGGATGTTTTTAGTCCTGAAAAACTAAGCCTTGCATCTGCACTTGCTTTCAGCCCAATAGGAAATGGATACTTTAAAGGATCACCAAGCTTCGCTCTTTCATCTATAATTTTACCTGCAGGATAACCCAAGCCCATGAGTTTACCACCTTTATCAAAGGCCTCACCAGCAGCATCATCAATGGTACTTCCAAGTACTTTAAATGATGTTGAAGATTCAACTAATAAGTAAAGACTATGGCCTCCACTGATTAATAGGCCAAGATATGGGTATTGAATTTTCTCTGTCAGATGTATTGCTTCAAGGTGGGCAAAGAGATGGTTAACAGCAATGATAGGTTTCTCACAAAGAAGGGCAAGAGACTTCGCTGTATTAAGTCCGGTCAATAGCGGACCTAAGAGCCCAGGATTTGTAGTAACACCAATATAGTCAATGTCGTGCATACTAAGTTTTGCTTGGTCTAGAGCTTCAACCAGTAGTGGTTTAAGTTTTGAGAGGTGATGACGAGCAGCTATCTCTGGAACGACGCCACCCCATTTTTTAAGAATCTCTTCTTGGGAAAAACTAAAGTGAGATAAGAGCTCACTCTTATTTTCATCTTTTTTTAATATTGCAATCGAGGTGTCATCACAACTCGTTTCAATTCCTAGTACGATCATAATTGGTAAAACTATTCCATTTTGGGACAGGCCACTTCTTTAATTTTTTGCTCAACATACTTTTTCTTAAGTTTTGTGGCAAGTCCTTGTTCATCTTCTTCATACCAGCTAGGGGACTGGTCACTTGTATGACAAACAATACATTTAGCACTGTAATCCTTTACCGGCTCAGCCTTAATGTCTCCAAATGGATGTTCACCTGTTTGATTATGGCAGTTTAGACATTGAACATTCGCAAAATTATGCTCAACCTTGTATTTTGAATCCATCGCCTGCCACTTATTAGCAATTTCTAAGCGCTTTACAGGCTTTAGTTCTCTTATTGATTTTACATCTTTAAAGTGGGTATTTAGCTCTTTCCAATACTCAGTAACCTTTTCATCACTAAGTTCTTCACCTTGAATAATATCATCTTTAGTCGCAAAGCCCTTAGGACTATTAAAGTGAACACTATGACATTTAACACAGCTTGGGTTATTGGCAGCCTTCTCTTGAATCAGTGTATAGTAAGCCAGAGAGTGAGCAGTTTTATTCCAAAACTCAACTTGAGAAGTGTGACAAGAACTACAACCAATATAAGTCGCTCCCTTAGTTTCTTCAAAGGCCACTGTGTTTCCAAATTCTTTTTGCTCTTGAGCTTGAATTTGATCGAGTTCAGATTTGTATTTATCTAACCAAGTTGTAATTGGATTATCTTTTATTTCATCTTTTAATTCGTCTCTGATCTCAATTTGTTCATACTTAACTTCTTTCTCTGGGTTGAGAGGTACATTGAGCACACCTAAGTAATGATTCCTAGAAAGAACTTGCACAATACTGGTTTTATTTTCCACTTCAGGATAGCGTAAAAATGCTTGGGAGTGAGAACCAATAATCCAATTGATATCACTAAATGTTTTCGCAATTCGACGATCAAAGTCCATTCCACCATGACTTAAAAGCACGATAAGTTTATTAGGATCACTCTCTGTTTTTATTTCTTTTAATGCTTGGGTTAATGCTTTTTGTGGATCAGAGAAAGCTTTCTTATTTTCTCCCTCAAAAACATCTGGATTCACAACTCCAATGAAATAGAGGTTTCTCTTACCAAGGTTAAACTTTACCCAAGGCTTTGCTTTTAATTTAGAAGAGTCACTAAGATTAGCAATAAGCATATTTAAATTATTCTTCTCAACGAGGTTTTGTAAAAATGCTTGGCCTTGACTAAGATCGAGCTCACCTGGGACAAAGAGTCTCAGGTTTAAACGACTTTGTATCTCTGCCAGTTTTTGAGCAGTGAACTTCATTGATTTTTCATAATAGGGTGGAATGGCAATGGTTTGAAAAAGCATATCACCGGTATCAACATAAAAAAGTGAACCATCTTTTTGGGCCTTATGAAAATAACCCGCAATTTGAGGAAGACCACCGAGAGGAAATTTACGACAACCACATGGATGAGTTTCTCCATTAATATTATGACTAAAAACAATTTTAATATGATCAGAACCGCTTTTTACATCAATACGATCAGCATAGTCAGCATCCATCATCTTGGTAAACTTCTGACAACTAACCAATGATAATAATATAAGGAGGTGTTTAATCATTACTTCATCTCTTTTTTAGCCGATTTTGCTTGGCTTGATTTAGGGTATTTATTTATTACTTCTTGATAAGTTGCTTTCGCTTCAGCTTTTTTACCGAGCTTATCAAAGCATCTTGCAATATAAAGAAGTGATTTAGGAGCATAAGAGCTCTTAGGCCACTTGGTATAAATTTTTGAAAAGAAAGCTGCAGAATCTTCGTACTTCTTATTCCAATAATTAATCAAACCTAAGTTATAGTGAATAGCATTTTTTTGAGCTGCATTTACTTTGCCTTCATCTAGAACTTCAAGATACATCGCTTCGGCCTCAGACATTTTATTTGCTTCAAATAATTTATTTGCATTGGCCCAAGTCGCTTGGTTATTAGTTATCTTAGTTAAGCTCTTGGTTACACGTTTTGTGTAAGCTTTTTGTTTTTGAATTTCTGCTTGTAGTTTTTGAATATCAGTCTTCTGACTTTTAGTTTCAAGGATAAGTAGTTTTACCTGTGCATCTAACTGAGAAACATATTCTTCAAGAGTCTTCTTTTGATTCTCAGACATTTGCTTTTGTAAGTGATCTATTTCTTCTAATTGTCCTGTGGTATTTGCAAGTTTATCTTGTAACTCTTTCACTTGTAATTGAAGATCAGCAATAATCTTTGATGATTGATCATACTGAACAGTCATTTGATCGAACTTTCTTTCTCTTTCAATTTCCTGTGCGGTTTTAAAACAACTAGTAAAAAATAATAACGTAATAACTGATAAAATAATCTGATTCATAATTAACCTCTTCGTGGTTAATTTTATCAATAAATAGGGTAATGGCAAAAAAGAATCTTATTGATTTAAGAGAAGTTTCTTAGTGGCTTCGAATTCTGCTTGTTCTGAAAATTTTTGGCAAAGAACAGCATAACTCTTCGCTTTGTTAAAATACTTACGACGGTATGCTGACTTAGCTTTTAAATAATAAATTTCTGCTTTTCTAAAGAGACCAGGTGCATGAATTTCTGCTTTTGCCTCTTTGGCCGCAAGGAATGCAGCCTGAGCGTAACTCATCTCAACTTTAGGGCGTGTGGTCGTTAAACCACACGCACTTATAATGAAAAAACATAAAATGAGAATTAAGTTTTTATACATAGATTATAAATCTATTGAGTGACGAAAATTACTTTGCAGTAACTACGAAATTTCCTCTTCTGTTTTTAGACCATGCACTCTCGTCATGACCAAACTCTAATGGAGTAGTCTTTCCAAAAGAAATAATTGAAACTCTACCAGCTTCAACACCAAGAGCTACTAAGTAATCTTTGATTGCTCTTGCTCTTCTTTCACCAAGTGCTAAGTTATATTGCTCTCCACCTCTTTCATCACAGTGACCTTCAACTTGAATATCAATGTTTGAATTATCTTTTAAGAATTGAGCGTTAGACTCTAAAGTCATTCTTCCAGCAGAAGAAAGGTTTGAAGAATCAAAATCAAAATAAATTGTTTGTAATCCACCAGCAGTACTTTGATCACTAGAACCATTTAACTCAAGTGGGTTACTCATTGCTGAATCATCAACTACACTATCAGATGCACTACCATCTTTCTTTTTCGCATTTGAAGAACAACCTACTAAAACTAGAGACATAATAAGTGACATCGCCATCAACTTGAATAATTTCATTTAACATCCTTTTTTAATTGTTACTTTTTAATCTTTACTTTTTTTATAAGTATTTGCTTTTACGAGTATTATCGCATGTTTTTATTCTTTTTGAAGTAAAATTAAAATTGATTTACAAAAGTTTAAGACATGTAAAAAAAGAATAAATAGTAATTGAGTTTTTGAGTCAGATGAATTAGAGTTTGCGTTCCAAGATTATAGCATAAAAATATTTTTCGCGTTGTGTTTTTTGACATCATGTTTTCAAAGTTTTGACTTTTATACTTTTGGTTTTTCGAATTTTCTTATACTTACATTGATTATTTTTTGGAGGCATAGTGTTGAAAAACTGGCACGGGCCTTGCTTATATATAGGTGTGTGTGTGTTGGAGTTATGAAAATAGGATTTTTTTATAACTTCTCCTTATGTCTCTCAAAAAAAAGCCCGCCCTCTCAAGCGGGCTTTTTTATTTCCATTTTTTCTAATCAAAAATTTTTAAGAAGTTAGTTTATAAAGATTTTTAAATACTGCTGTATTAAGTAGGTAATGGCCCTTGCACTGCTAGTAGCAAGATCATCAAAGAGTGGGTTGTATTCATAGATAGCAAATTGAGTTTGAGTTTTAAGTGTTTTCAGTGCATGCATGATTTCAACACAGTGAGTAAGGCTTAGTCCATTATGATTTACTGCGCTAACTGCTGACATTATAGAAGAGTGAAGAGCATCGCAATCAAGGCTTAAAATTAAAAGACAATCTTCATCTAAGGTAAAAGGACATTGCTCTTTGAGATCTTGGATAAAATCCTTGGCCGTAAACTTATCAGGCCATAATGCTGAAATATACATTTTATTATTAGCAAGTTGAGATTGAGTACTCTTTGAATTTGCAAAGTCGTGAATGCCATATTGGTAAAGAAAGAAATCACACTTTGCAACCTGATCAAAATCTCTAAAAGGAGTTCCTGAATGCCTTTTATCATCTACTCTTGTATCAAGGTGTGCATCGAGGTTTATAACGGCAATCTTTTTATATTTCCCAGTCTCATCGAGTGCACTTAATAAAGGATAGATATGATCATGGCCACCTCCGAGGTGGATGAAGGGCTTAGTATTTATTAAATTGCGCTTGAGGCTTTCTTTTTCTTTGTCTTGAGCCAAGTGAAAGTCATTCATCTCACTTTTTTGATCACTGACTATCGCTTGGGCAAAACTTAGTCCATCGAAGTGATAATTCATCTTTTTAAATTGAGTAAGAATACAATCTGCTCCAAAACGTGCTCCTGCACGACCTAAGTTTCTTCTTACTCCCATATCAGAAGGAGATAGGTAAAAGTAAAAGTCTGCATCTTCTTCTTTAAAATGAGCCGCAATTGAATCTAGATATCTTTGGTTTCGCTTTTTCATTTGTATGTCCTTGATATTTATATCATACTATATAGAGGAGTATTGTGTTGCAAATGAATTGGTATGTCATTAATGGTGAAGATCATTTGGGTCCTTTTTCTGAGGATGTCCTGCGCCAACTTTATGAAGCTCATGATATTGAGGATTCTACTCTTATATGGCAAGAGGGAATGGAAGCTCCCATTGAATTCCAAGTTCTCTTTGATCAAGCAAATGATCAAGCAAATGAAAGTAATGAAATTGAAGATAATGAAGAATCACTAGAGAGTGAAGAGGTAGCTGATGAAGAGCTCCCTCCTGATCTTCCTCCAGATCTACCACCTATACCTACATCTGAGTTTCTTGATAGAGATGAAATTGAAGAGAGTCTTGACTCTGATTTAGAGCAGATTATTAAAGATAGAGATAATGTTCTGCAAGTAGACTTTGGAAGTTCTGAAGAAGAAAATAAGGGTGTTATCATTATTGAGGATGAAGAGGAGTATGAAGAACACGGAGACGGGTTTTTCTCTTTGGCCTTTAGAAGGACTTTAATTAAAGTTGCCCTTTTTACAGTTGTTTTAATAATTGGTTCATTTGGATTTATTTATTATAAGAATTACTCTGGTAGTTTTGATCGACCAGCTAAGATGGCAATCACTGACTATCAAAAATTACAAAGTATTGTGCAAAATACCAATCGTGAAAATAAGTTTGCATTTTCAATTGCACAAGATAAGTCAAAAATTTGGTTAGTGACTAATAATCCTTATGTGGGACGAGTTGTTCTAAAGATGAAAAGCTTAACAGGTAAAGTTCTATCCAGTAAGGATATTGAATTATCTTCAATAGGAATGTTACGAGGGAAGCTGGCAGAATTTAGTCAGTTTGAATTTCAAAAAGGACAGAATGTTGTTGATGGTTATTATGAAATAGAAGTTTTAACACCAACCACTCTTGAGATTCCTTGGATTGCGAAATTCTTCCCTGAAAAAAAACGACGCTTTAGATTTATTGATCAAATTTTAATTTCTAATATGAAGGCTTCGGAGTTTGATAGAGAATTGAATAACTTTAATACCAGCCGTGCCCGCAATGATATTGTCTTTTGGGAAGAGCTTAATCAAAAGTATAGTACATTAAAAGCTATTACGACTCAGATTAGAGACTCTATTAAAAATATCTTTCAACTCAATCGCAATGATTGGAATGAAAATATTACGAGCTTTGAAAAAACTTATCTAACAAAGTATGGAAGTTATTTTACTAATTTTGTTGTTGATAACGAACAAGCTTATGAGAAGTATAAAGAGCAAGACTTTACCAATAAGACCGAAGTTATTTCTCATTATGTAAGGTTAAGTCGACTGGCACGTGAAGTGGGAACTATCTCTGTCAATGCAATGGATACCTTAAAGAAATTTAAAGATGTAAATGATAATCAAAAGATGAAGGCACTTGAGCGCTTAGTGACGACACCATTTGATCGTATTATTAATGATTGCGAAGAAAAAATTAATTTTATCCAAACTAAATAGCACTTAGTCTTTTTTCAATCTCCGTTATATCAATATTAAACTCAATTCCTTTTTCAGTTAAAAAGTCATCATTATACATTTTTGAATAGCTTCTTTCTCCTAGATCACACATAAAAGTGAGAAGCTTTGAACCAGTGTTCTTGTGATCAAGGGCTAACTTGAAAGCAGCTGCTAGATTTAATGCGGAACTACTTCCAAGAACAATTCCATCATGATCTCTTACATAGCGTGCAAGACTAATATGAAGTGAGTCTTCGACTTGAAAACTTCCATCAAGATCTGATTTAGCAAAGTTTGCTGTTTCTCTCATTATCCCAATGCCTTCAGTAATTGAAGTTCCTGATGATTGAAACTCTTTGTGCTCTAAAAAGTGATGCAGACCAGATCCATAAGGATCAACTAAGTAACATTTAATTCCTTTTATATGCTCTTTTAAATACTTGGTATTTCCACCAATTGTTCCGCCTGTTCCCGCAGCACAAACAAAGAAGTCTAACTTTCCACTCATTTGTTCTACAATCTCAGGAGCTGTATGTTCATAATGGGCCAGAAAGTTATCTGTATTTTCAAATTGATTTGCCCACCAATAATCTTCGTTCTCTTGACCTAGTCTTTTGGCCGTATGATAAAAGTGATTTTCATCTTTAAAGGGTACTGGATCCACCAGTTTTAGTTCAGCTCCAAAAAGAGTAAGCATGCGCTCTTTTTCAAGTGCTTGGCCCTTGGGCATAACCGCCAACATTTTATAACCAAGACTTTTGGCAACCACTGCCAGACCAATACCTGTATTGCCGGCCGTACCTTCAACAATAGTCATTCCAGGTCTTAAGTCACCACGTTCAATGGCCTTTTCAACCATCTTCTTGGCCGCACGATCTTTAATACTTCCACCTGGATTAAATGATTCACACTTTATATAGATCTCACATCCACTAATCTCACTTAGGGACTGAACTTTTAAGATCGGAGTATTTCCAATTAAATCTGATTGAATAGCTGCAGTTTCCATAGACCACCTTTTTTCTTTTTAACTCATTGTAAGTGTAATAGACTTTTTAAATATGACAATGAATGAAAAAGATTTAGAAGATTTATTTAAGCGAAAGTACGTTGGAAAGAATATTAATCTTTGTCGCGATAAGATGGAGAACTTTGTTGAGACTACTTTAAAGCTTTTATATCCTGCGATGTGTAATCAATCGGCCAGCTCTGTTGAGCAATTAGCTAAGAGCTTTGAATTCTTAAAAACAGAACTCTCATATATTATTCAATGTATAGATGACGAACTTCACACTAGTTGTGATGGTAAGAAAATTATAAATGAGTTCTTTGAAAAGCTTCCAGTTCTAGAAGAGAGAATGAATGAAGATGCTAAATTTATCCTGGAAGGGGATCCTGCAGCTCAGTCTTTAAATGAAGTTGTCATTTGTTATCCCGGTTTTTATGCCATTGCTGTCTATCGTATTGCCCGCTTTTTTTATAAGAGAAATATCCCCATTTTTCCTCGTATCTTAACAGAATTTGCTCATCGTAAAACTGGTATTGATATTCATCCTGGAGCGAAAATTAGAGCACCTTTTTTTATTGATCATGGAACTGGTGTTGTTATTGGAGAGACCGCGGAAATTAATGAGCGAGTAAAAATCTATCAAGGTGTTACCCTTGGAAGTATAAGTGTTTCAAAAGATCTTGCTAATACTAAACGTCATCCAAGTATTGGAAGTAATTGTATTATTTATGCCAATGCTACCATTTTAGGTGGGGACACATTTATTGGTGATAATTGTACTATTGGTGGAAACGTGTGGATTACTAAGTCTGTGCCGGAAAATACCCAAGTCTTCTATAAGAAATCTCAATCTGAAATTAATGTTTAAGCTTAATGCGCTCTGAGTCTTTTGTTTTTTCAAAGACTTAATTCCATATTAAGAAAGTGAGCTTAAGACTTTTTCACTTAACATATTGTTAAGATCAGGTTAAAAATTATTTTACACATAACGTTGAAATATGAGCCATGTCACACAATGAGACTTATTGGTTCTGCCATAATCGGGAGAGACACAAATGTTTACCAAAACAATTATCTTTTTAATTCTTCTTACTAGTTCATTATTTGCAAAAGAATTTACCCTTACTTCGCCAGATAAATCCATCAAGGTCGTGGTTGAGTTCACTAATGGGAAAGTTTTTTACAAAGTAAATAAAGACAGAAGTCCAATTATAAGAAAATCTCAATTAGGAAATATTCTTACTCGAGTGGACCTTTCAAAAGATCTTGAGTTTGTGGGAGTTGAAACTTCAAATTATGACCAAGTATGGGAACAAGTTTGGGGAGAGATGAGATATATTCGCGATAATCATAATCGCTTAGTTTTAAAACTTAAAAAGTTCTCTGTTCAAATGAATATCGAATTTAAAGCATTCAACGATGGAGTTGCTTTTAGATATGACTTTCCAACTCAAAACCTAACAAACTTTGAAATTATTGATGAAGTTAGTGAGTTTAACTTTCACCGTGATGATAAAATTTGGTGGATTCCTGCTTTCCAAGGAAATCGTTATGAGTACCTTTATACAAAAAGTAATATTACTGACATAAATGTAATCCACACTCCAACTACTATTGAAAAAGCAAATGGGTACACAGTTGCTCTCCATGAAGCAAGACTTCTTGATTATACCTCAATGGCACTAAAAAATTGGGGGAATGGAAAATTAAAAGCTGATTTATACCCATGGGCAAATACAAATGTTCGTGTGCGTGGAAGTGCACCACTAGTAAGTCCTTGGAGAACAATTCAAATTGCAGTTAACCAAGGTAAGTTAGTTGAATCAACGATGATTTTAAATCTTAATGACCCAGTAGATCCTAATCTTGATACATCATTTGCGAGCACTGGAAAGTATGTTGGAATTTGGTGGGGAATGCACCTTGGTCTTTACACTTGGGGAAGTGGAGATCGTCATGGAGCTACAACTGAAAATACTAAAAAATATATCGACTTTGCAGCAGATAATGGTCTGGATGGAGTACTAGTAGAAGGTTGGAATTACGGATGGGATGGAAATTGGGAAGCCAATGGTGACATCTTTATCTTTGATCAACCTTACGCTGACTGGGATATTGAATACCTTTCAGAGTATGCAAAATCAAAAGGTGTTACCATTATTGGTCACCACGAGACAGCAGCGAAAACAGGAAATTATGAATACCAAATGGATAATGCATACGCTTTTATGAATAAGTATGGAATTAAAGCGGTTAAAACTGGTTATGTTGGCCAAAGACTTGATTGGGGTGAGTGGCACCACGGTCAATTTGGTGTAAATCACTATGCTAAGGCCATGAAAAAAGGTTTAGAAACAAAAGTAATGATGGTTGTTCATGAGCCAATTAAACAAACAGGTTTAAGAAGAACTTATCCAAACCTTATGAGTGCTGAAGGTGTTCGTGGTCAAGAGTATAATGCTTGGGGAAGACCAGGTAATACTCCAGAACATACCACAATTGTTCCTTTTACTCGATCACTGGCAGGTCCAGTTGATTTCACTCCAGGAGCAATGGATACAAAATTTAATGATTGGCGCCCAGATAGTCGTGTGCCAACAACGATTGCTAAGCAATTAGCTTTATATGTTGTGATCTATTCACCTTGGCAAATGTTATGTGATCTTCCTGAGAATTACGAAGCCCGCCCAGATGCAATGGAGTTCTTAAAAGCAGTTCCTACTAATTGGGAAAAAACAGTTGGTTTAAACTCTAAGATTGGTGACTACTCTGTTATCGCGAGAAAAGATTGGGATAGCGATAATTGGTATGTAGGTGGGATCACTGATGAGCAAGGAAGAACAATTACTATCGATTTAAACTTCCTTGAAAAAGGTCGCAAGTATCAAGTGAAAGGTTATCAAGATGCAAGAGGAGCAAGCTGGAATGTTAATCCTCATGCCATGGAAACTTATACAACAGAAGTTATTGGTGGAGACACTGCCTTTGATCTACATATGGCACCAGGTGGTGGTGTGGCATTAGAGTTTAAAGCTTTATAATGCTCATTTATCATATCGCAAATAATACAGACTGGGAGCGAGCACAAGCGGCTGGCTCCTATGAATGTGAATCTTTGCACGCAGAAGGATTTATTCATCTTTCTACCAAGTCTCAATTAGAAGAAAGTCTAAATATCTATTTTAAAGATAGAACAGATATTACCATTCTTGAGCTTGATTCAGATAAAATTAAGGGCACACTTAAGTGGGAGCACTCAAAAGAGAGGGGAGAGGATTTTCCCCACCTTTATAATCCCTTAAATGTCTCAGCGGTGGTTTCAGCTAAAGCTCGATAAATAGGACCTTAAAACTCTATAAACATTTCAAAACACAATAAATCAGATTGCCTAAATATAGCGTGAAATCTATTAATAGCTCAATTTTTATAGGGTAAATTTAGGGGTCTCAAATGAAAGCGTTAGCTATTCTTTTATTATTAATTTCAATTGCAGCAAATGCAAAAACTAAAATCATTCAATTCCATGCACCAGGTGCTTTTCATGCTACTCATGCATCTCTTTTTATGGAGGATGGAAAGATTATCAATATTCAAAAAAGTGCCAATGAACTTTTAGAGAAAGCTCAAAAGGCCTTTACTGAAAATAGAGCAATTGATTATACCATTACTGAAACAGGTGAGAATACAGCTGCATTATTAGACTCAATTACTTTTGAAAAAGAAGATATGTCAGCTCAAGAGCAAGAAAAAGACATGTATACATGGGAGCTTTTGCTTGCAATGGACTTTCAAACTCGCGACCCAATGGAAAAGGCAAAGATAACTCAATTAGAAAATACCTCACAATTAAATAAGGTAATGAACTCATTTCGTAATGATCTAGATAAGCATAAGCAATGCTTTAATAGGGCACATGTTTGGTCTTATGAAACGAAAGTAAAACATAATGTTAACCTTGGTAAGGTATGGCTCTTTTTCACTCAGAAATATATTAAAACTTATAATTATAAGTGGTGGTTCCACATAGCTCCTTTTACTGAAGTTAATCAACAGAAGTATGTTTTAGATAAGACTTATTCTAAAGGGGGAGCTCAAACAGTTAACTCTTGGAAAAATATGTTCATTAGAAACTCGCATAACTGCCCTGTGGTTAGTGATTATAATGAATTCTATAATAAGCAGAATGAGGCCTATTGTTATATCATGTACTCTTCTCAGTATTTTTGGCAGCCATGGCATCTTGAATGGTTAACTAACCAAGGTGTATTTCGTTATGGATATAAAATGATGGATCTTAAGCCAGCCTATGAAGATGTTGTTAAAAACTGGGATGGGGAAATTCCTTTATTAACTAATCTTGAAAATGGAGAGTCACTTGATACTCTTGGGGTGCAATTAGATACAATAGGAACGAGCCTTGGAAACTTTAAAATTGGTGATCGTGTAATTGATCATGAAAATGACCTTGGAACAATTATTGATTTTATTGGAGATAAGGCGAGAGTTGATTATGATAAACTCTCAAAGCACTATGATATGAATCTTGCTCGCCTTTCTCTGGCAACAAATTGTGTTGGTTCTATCTGTGTCGGAAAAAGAATTGTGGATCATGAAAATGATCTTGGGACTGTTTTAGAAGTCTTTGAAAATGGAAAAGTGTATATTGATTACGATAATCTTTCTAAGCACTATGTTCTTAGTCGAGGTAAGCTTGCAGCTGGTGTAACTTGCTTAAGTGGTGTTTGTGAAGGGGCAAGAATTCAAGATTATGAAAATGACTATGGAACAATTCTCGAAGTCTTTGAAAATAATAAGGCCTATATTGATTATGATAGGCTTTCAAAGAACTATGTTATGAGCTTTTCTAAGTTCAGTATTATCGATTAAAACTAAAAAGACATAAATTATTGTCACTTTATAAGGGCCCTTTTTTGGGCCTTTTTTTATGCCTAAAATTTTTGACATGTAAATTATAAGCGATTCTACAGCTTTTATTGAAGTGGTTTCAAAATTCGATATCATATTACAAATTTTTAAAAACCAAGGAGAATCTATGATGAAGTATTTCATCTTCGGACTACTAATAGTTAGCACCATTGGATTGGCTAAAACTGCTTTAATCCAATCTAAAAGCATGAATTGCACTAAATTAACTCAAGAGAAACTATCCATTTCAACTATCTCTGCTTACCAATTTTGTAAGATTGATAGTCTTAAAACGAGATCTTGTGTGCAAGATAAACTAGAAGCCGGAATCAAAATAGAGAAGGCCTTAAAAGACTGTCAATAATTAGGAGATATATATGAAAAAAACAATGATTAAATTAGCATTAGGGGCCATGTTAACAATTGGGGCTGCTAGTGTTTATGCACAAGCTGGATCAGTGATTGATCTTTCCCAAGGTTTTAACGGACAAAGTAGTCGAAGCTACATTAAAAAAATTAGTGAAGGACAAAGAATTGTGGTGAGCATGCCTAATGGTAGACCACAGTATGTTGAAAGAATTCATATTTCAGCTGAAGGTGCTCAAAGAGCATATTCATTTGCAAAAGTTTATGCAGATGGTGAAGAGATCGCAACTCTTGGTGTTCCTGGTAAAGATCCAGATTACCCAATTATCGTTCGCGGTGAAGTATCAGAGATCACAGTGGTTGCACAAGCTAATTCAAAAGTAAGAGTTCTTGATTTTAGACTTTATACAGCTAAAAAAGTTTATAGCTCATATGCTTCAACTCCAATGAGTTCAAGACGTAACTTCACTCTAGATGACTGGGGTGGAAAAGTATTAGATTTAACTTATGAATTCATGCAACTTTCTAGAGTTGATTCTAAAGTTGGAATGAATGTTTTCTCTGATTATATTAAGCCGCTTAAAAGAGCAGCTATCTCAGTTCAGGCTTCTGAAAACGCAAGAGATGGTAAAAGCTTAAATACAAAAGACAAAGCAAAGCTCTTAGTTGAGGCCATTGATAATGCTTCTCCTTACTTTAATAGTGATGAGATTATGATGAACTTTGCTTATGACAGATTGGTTTTAGACCTTGAAACTATCAAAGAAGACATTTTAGAAAAGTACGACTTAAATTAATTCGGAGTAAATATGAAAAAGATAATGAAAACAATAATAATTGCAGGTGCCCTAGGCGTTTTATCAAATGCGGCCATGGCCGATGTATTAGACTTAAAAAGCATGAATAAAACAGGTAGCTATTGTCCTGGAAGTTCAGTAAATATCGATTTAGCAGCTGAAGGTGAGTATGTTGAAAGAATGCTTATCAGTGCTGAAGGAATCAGAAACGATGGATTTATTAAAGTCTTCGCTGATGGTGAACTTATCCACAATATCGGAGTTCCTGGCTACGATCCTGATTATACTTTTCGTGTAAGAAGACACGTAAGAAATATCACACTTACTTTTGAAGAAACATGTTCTCGTATTCTTGGTGGTAAGATTGTAACACCTGCTAAGGCTCCTGAAACTTATCACGTATACAGACCGGCCAATACTGGATCAACTTGGGGAACGGAGCTTTTAGAAATGACTCGCTCTTTATCTTATGATTTACGTTTTGAAGCAGACTTTATGAATAATCTTTGGCCAAATGTTTTAATGCCAATGAAAAAGATCGCTCTAGTTGAATCAGCTTCAGAAGCAGTAAGAGATGAACGCTCACTTATTACAGCTCATAGAGCTCTTAAAATAGTTAAAGTTATTCAAGAAAACGAAGACTTTTTAAATCGTCTTTTATTTTCTGGTCAGTTCGATTACTTAATCCAAGACCTTTTAACTATGAAAGAAGATATTCTTGAAAGCTATGATGTTAGTGAACGTGATGTTGATATTGAAATTGCTAACCTTGAAAAAGAATTAGATCTGTAGGAGCGAATTATGTTTAAGAAAACCCTAGGACTATTAACTTTAACTCTTGGTATGAGCTCTGCATTTGCAAATAGCCCCATCTCTTATACTGAGGAACATATTGTCGTTGACTTACATGCAGCCTGCTATAATCGCGGTCTTATGAAAGAGTGTGATTTAAACCAGTACGGTATAAATGCAGTACTTGAATCAGACAATAATAACCTTTACTCAAAATATGAGTTTAGCTCTACCGTACCAATCATGCGTGTTGAATATAAGTGTCAATACTCTGATGAATGTGGATCGTGGACCGGTAATTTATTATCAGGAAGTAGTTACTCTCACTCTAAAAAAGATTTTGAATATGGTGGAGTTGATGCATTTACTATCAATGCATACTACGGAGCTTACCCAACGAAAGTCTATCTTGATGGTGGGATTCCAAGTCAACTTAACGCTTCTCTATCATCAGCATCAAATATTCTTTTAAATGCTTATAATGGTGTAAAAAGAAACTTAGTTGATTTTAGATCAAAAATTGCTAAATCTCACCGTGGTCACATGGATAGATTTAATAGGGCAGTTGATGATGGGATCGATCTTTTATCTGCAAAAGAAAATGGTCGTCCAAAGTACTCTGTTGTGAATTATAAAATTCAAGAGAACGCTAGACTTATCGTTGTCTTTGGAAGCGTATTAGATGAGCTTTTAACTGACTATGATGATATCGATGCACTTAAAAACTCGATCACTGCCATGAGAACATTAGTTGCTCAAATGCGTACAGCTTATGGATGGCAAAATGGTTTAGCAGGTACAGTATCAAAAGCAGCTAGTTCACTAATCGATGTCATTAGACTTGAACTACAAGAGATTGCTTCAATTAAAATGGCCATGGGTGCAGAAGACCTTGACGTTTATTTTGATCTTCTTAGAGTAACAAGAACTCTGCAAGCAAAAGTAAATGCTTCAAACTCAGGTGATATGCGTGCACAAAGAGAAATCTGGGATATGTTAGATATCTGGAACTCAAAAGCATGGCAAGATGAATTAGAAAACTTAATTGAAGCTGGTCCAGATTATAATAATCTTGTACTTCCAAAAGTACAGATGCTTTTATACTCACTAGAAAGTGTAGAGGACTTAACAGAATCAGGATTTATCATTCCAGGTTTTGCCAATGGTAAGAACTAAGCAGTAATTAAATTCTTAATTATAAAAGGCCCACGTTTGTGGGCTTTTTTTATTTTAGCTTACTGAATCTTTTCAATTAATTCCTGATTACTTTCAAAAGCGGGATCAAGTGTATAGCGATGTCTTTCATCAACTTTAAGTTTCCCACCCCAAGTTGGGATATCGTGCTCAAAGATCAAGGTGAGATTTTCTTTGGTAATGCGATCATAGAACTTTTGCTTATAGATGGTTGTGGTGGCCGGTTCAATATCATAGCCCATAACCCAAGGAACATGTACATGGTGAGACATTGGTACTAAGTCGGCCATGTAAATATGTCCATCAAAAATAGGATGCAACATATATGGGGTATGGCCAAAGCTAATTTTGTATTCAATTTTTTCTTCCCCATCTGTAAGAACAATTCCTTCTTCATCTCCCTCGATAAAGTGTACTTGATTTTTTTCTATGTACTCATTGATAACAGGTAAGAAAGTATGAGTATGAAAAGAACCAGCATCACGCATGGTAGGAGATTGAGAATATTCAAAATGTTTTTTATGCAGATGAATAGTTGCATTTGGAAAAACAGTTTTGGTTTTGCCATCTATTTCAGTTGTCAGTCCACCAACGTGATCAAAGTGTAGGTGAGTGAGAATAACATCGGTGATATCACTGGCCTTAAGATTAATTTTATTCAAAGCTTGCTCAAGTGGTGCTTGATCTGTGTTGATAATAAAATTAGTTTTAAATTTATCTGGATGATAATCACCAATTCCAGTATCGATGAGAATATTTTTATTCTTAGTTTGTACCAGCACACAGCGCAGAGACATAGGAATTCTATTTTGCTCGTCAGGCTGAATTTTTTTCTCCCATAATGGTTTTGGAACGATGCCAAACATTGCTCCGCCGTCGAGTCCAAATGTCGCTGGGTGTAGTAAATGGATATTCATATTTGTCCTTTTTGAGTCAAAATTTATGTCTTTTTTCTCCTTATATATAACATGTGTTTTTAAAGCATCAATTGCGATTTGCATTAAATTAATGGATGCGTAACGCAAAGTTTTTTAGTCGGACATCTTGTGAGATGTGTCGTTAAAAATATAGTTTTTTATGACCTAGGTATGTTGCCGATAGTGGAAAAATCTCTATAATTGGGTGGTATTAACAAATGTGTAAGTTTACTCAAAAAATGAGGAGTCACAATGAACGTGCATGAGTATCAAGCTAAAGAGCTTATGAGACAGTTCGATATTAACGTATTGAATGGTGGAACTGCGACAACACCTGATGAAGCGGTTGAAGTTGCAAAAAAACTAGGTGGAAGTGTTTGGGTTGTTAAAGCTCAAATCCATGCTGGGGGCCGTGGTAAAGGCGGTGGTGTTAAGGTTGCTAAGTCTTTAGATGACGTTAAAAAGTATGCTGAAGAAATTATTGGTATGCAATTAGTTACTCACCAAACAGGACCAGAAGGTAAGAAAGTAAATTTAATTCTTATCGAGCAAGGTTGTGATATTGAGCACGAGTATTATTGTGGAATCGTATTAGATAGAAATACTTCTAAAATTACTTTCATGGCTTCAAGTGAAGGTGGGGTTGATATTGAAGATGTTGCTGCTAAGACACCTGAAAAAATTATTAAGGTTGCAGTTGATCCTTCAGTTGGTTTTACTCCTTTCATCGGTAGAAAATTAGGATATGGAATTGGACTTAAAGGAGATACTTTAAAGAAAGCTTCTAAGTTCTTCCAAGGTCTTTATGATATGTACATTGCTAAGGACTGTTCAATTGCAGAGATCAATCCATTAGTAACGACTAAAGATGGTGATGTTTTAGCATTAGATGCAAAATTAAACTTTGATGATAATGCTCTTTATAGACACAAAGAAATTGAAGAATTAAGAGATGTAACTGAAGAGAGCGAGCAAGAATTAGAAGCTGGTAAATTTGGTTTATCTTATATTTCTCTTGATGGTGATATTGGATGTCTAGTAAATGGTGCTGGTCTTGCGATGGGTACGCTAGATATTTTAAAGATCCACGGTGGATCACCTGCTAACTTTTTAGATGTTGGGGGCGGAGCTACTAAGGAAACTGTTGAGAAAGCTTTTAGTATTATTTTACAAGATTCAAATGTGAAAGCGATCCTCGTAAATATTTTTGGTGGGATTATGAAGTGTGACATCATCGCTGAAGGTGTTATCGCTGCTGCCAAAGCATTAGATCTTAAAGTTCCTCTAGTTGTAAGACTTGAAGGTACAAACGTAAATTTAGGTAAGAAACTTTTAGCTGAATCTGGATTAGCAATTACTCCAGCAGATGATTTAGCTGATGCTGCTAAGAAAGCTGTAGCGGCTGCCAAAGGGGAGGCATAACATGGCCATTCTAATCAATAGAGACACAAAATTAATTACAATTGGTGTAACTGGTAAACAAGGTACTTTTCATACTCTTCAATCAAGAGATTATGGAACGAATGTTGTTGGTGGTGTTACTCCAGGTAAAGGTGGAATTACTCACGAGGGAATTCCTGTTTTTAATACAGTTAAAGAATGTGTGGAAGCAACTGATGCAAATGCTGCAATGATTTTCGTTCCACCCCCGTTTGCTGCTGATTCAATTTTAGAGTGTATCGATGCTGGTTTACCTTTAATCATTGCGATTACTGAAGGGATTCCTATTAATGATATGGTTAGAGTTAAGGCCGCTCTTAAGGATTCAAACTCAAGATTAATTGGTCCTAACTGTCCAGGTGTTATCACTCCAGGTGAGTGTAAGATCGGGATTATGCCAGGTCATATTCATATGCCGGGTAAAGTTGGTGTTATCTCTCGTTCAGGAACTCTTACTTACGAAGCAGTTTATCAATTAACTCAAAGAGAAATTGGTCAATCTACTTGTGTTGGTATTGGTGGAGATCCTGTAAATGGAACTAACTTTATTGATTGTTTAGAATTATTTGAAAAAGATCCAGATACAGATGCAGTTATTATGATCGGTGAGATCGGTGGTAGTGCAGAGACTGATGCTGGTCGTTGGATTAAAGAAAATATGTCTAAGCCAGTTGTATCTTTTATCGCTGGTGCAAGTGCTCCTAAAGGTAAGAGAATGGGTCACGCAGGTGCTATTATCTCTGGTGGAGACGATACTGCAGAAGCTAAGTTCAAGGTTCTGGAAGAGTGCGGTGTGACAATTGCAAGATCTCCAGCTGAGCTTGGAGAAAAGGTTGCCGAAGTCCTTAAATAAAGGTAATTAAAGCTAAATTAAAATTTTTAGGAGAATAAAATGGCTAACGAAAAAACATTTTCAATCATTAAACCAAACGCGACTCAAGATAATAATATCGGTAATATCATCGCAATTTTTGAAAAAAATGGTTTAAGAATCAGTGCTGCTAGATTTACTCAGTTAACTAAAGAAAAAGCTGAAGGATTCTATATTGAGCACAAAGATAGACCTTTCTTTGGTGAGCTTGTTGATTTCATGACAAGTGGTCCAGTGATGCTTATGTGTCTTGAAGGTGAAAATGCAGTTGCAAAGAACAGAGAAATCATGGGTGCAACTAATCCTGCAGAAGCTGCTGAAGGAACAATCAGAAAGCTTTATGCAAAATCAATCGGAGAAAATGCAGTTCACGGTTCAGATTCTTTAGAGAGTGCTGAAAGAGAATTAGCTTATTTCTTTGATAAGAATGAATTAGTAGATAGATTCTAATTTATATTTAAATTACAGCATAAATAAGGTCCTCATTGAGGGCCTTTTTTTATGCCCTTGTGTCCATTTTTGATTCCCTCTAAATAAGTAATAATGTGAAAAACTGATATATTTTCAGCTACTTAGCTAATCTAAGAAAAAACGGCGAGTTATAACCTAAAACACGGTTTCAAATAAAGAGGTGTATGTATAATTTACAATCGGATTGTGATGAAATGCTCGCTGCGTTATAGTGATAGAGTATATTTGAATAAGGATGAAACAATGTTTGAATTAGGAAGTTATGTAGTTTGTCCTGGTCACGGTGTTGGTCAAATAACCAATATTGAGACCAAGAATCTAGGAAGCGAAGATAAGACGTTCTACATCATTAAAATTATCTCTAATGGTATGACTGTGATGGTGCCACAAGACAAGAAAGATGGCGTTAGGGCCTTAGTCGATACAAATGAGATTAGCTCTGTCTTTACTCTTTTAAATGATCACGATGTGAAAGTAGATAACTCAACTTGGAATAGACGTCATAGAGACTATCTGGCCAAGGTGAAGACTGGTTCACTGATAGAGATTGCAGATGTACTGCGCTCATTATTCTTACTTAAAGAATCAAAGAAATTATCTTTTGGTGAGAGAAAAATGATGGATCAATGTAAAGAACTTATCACAAAAGAAATTTCTATCACCACTGGTGATCCTGAGAGTGATATTTCATCTCGCATCGACTCTTGTTTCGAATAAATCTTAATTAAATTTTTAATACTTAAGCCCTCTATTAGAGGGCTTTTTTATTGTCTTTGGTTTTCAAATAAGGGCATTAGGTATATCTTAGTGGCTTAGGCTTAGTCTTAAGGAGTACAACGATGTCTATACGCGTAAGATTCGCACCGTCACCAACGGGATACCTACATATTGGTGGAGCAAGAACTGCTTTTTATTGTCATGTTTTGGCCAAAGCAACTGGTGGAAAATATATTTTAAGAATTGAAGATACCGATTTAGAACGATCTACCAAAGAGTATGAACAGGCCATGATTGATGATTTAAAATGGCTAGGAATTACTCATGATGAAGGACCAGATGTAGGTGGAGAGTATGCACCATATCGTCAGTCTGAGCGCTTAGATCTTTATCAGTCGTTTGTTGACCAATTACTTGAGAAGGGACAGGCGTTTTATGACTTTTGTTCTGAAGCTGAATTAGAGCAAATGAGTAAAGACCATATTGAAAAAGGTACACCTGCTTACACTGGAAAGTGGAGAGAACAAGAGCACTGGGATGAAGCTAAGAAACGAGTAGCAGCAGGAGAGAAAACTTCTGTGCGCTTTAAAGTTGATCCTACTAAGAGTTATTCTATTGAAGATGGAGTGAGAGGACATGTTGAATTTCCTGCTGGTATGGTAGGGGACTTTGTTATTATGCGAAGTAATGGTCTTCCTACTTATAACTTTTGTAATGTCATTGATGACAATGCTCATAAGATTAATCATGTACTACGAGCAGAAGAGCATTTAAATAATACCGTAAGACAATTAATGGTATATGAGGCGCTTGGCTTTGAAGTTCCTAAGTTCTCACATCTTTCCATTATGATTGGAAGTGATCGTCAAAAACTATCAAAGCGTCATGGAGCAACTTCTGTAAATCTTTACCGTGAAATGGGATTTTTACCAGAGGCCTTAAATAATTACTTATGTCTTCTAGGTTGGTCTCACCCTGAAGAAAAAAGTATTTTCACTAAAGAAGATCTTTACCAAGTTTTTGATGATACTCGTTTTAATAAATCACCGGCTATGTACGATATTGAAAAGTTAAAATGGACTAACTCACAACACCTACGTGAATTAAGTGAAGATGAATTATTGGCCCACGCTAAAGAGGTCTTACCAAGTGATGGTCTTTTTCACTCACATAATGAAGAATGGCAAAGAGCATGTCTTTCACTTTTATTAGATAAAATTCAAGTGATAACTGAAGTTGAGGAATTATTAGTTCATTATTTTAATAATACAGAAATTCAAGATAACGATGCTTCTAAGGAAATTATGTCTTGGGAGACGACTCCACAAATTGCAACTTACCTTAAGGAACAAATTAGTAATGTTTCAGATGAGAATGTAAGTGCTGAGCAATTTAATGAGTGGATGGATTATTGTAAGAAGGAATTAAAGATCAAGGGGAAGCCATTATTTATGGGCTTTCGTTTTTGTTTAACAGGTCAAGATCATGGGCCAGATTTAAAACAATTAATTCCACTACTACCAAAAAAATCATTATTAGAAAGAGTAAGTAAGGTAAGTCAATGAGTGATGTAGTCAAAGGTGTTCCAACAGACGAAAAAGAACATAGAAATTTTATTGAAAATATTATTGCAGATGATTTAAAGTCATCTAAGCATGATGGATGGGTTATTACCCGTTTCCCTCCTGAGCCAAATGGCTATCTTCATATTGGTCACGCTAAATCCATTTGTTTAAACTTTGGACTTGCCAATGATAATAAGAAAGCTAAATGTCACTTGCGCTTTGATGATACCAACCCATTAAAAGAATCCACTGAGTATGTAGACTCAATTAAAAAAGATGTTGAATGGCTTGGCTATAAGTGGGATGAGTTGCACTTTACTTCAGATTATTTTGAAAAATTACATGGCTTTGCTATTGAACTTATTGAAAAAGGTCTGGCCTTTGTTGACTCACAAAGTGCTGATGAGATTGCTGCTCAAAGAGGAAGTTTTGAAAAGCCAGGCACAAATTCTCCATTTCGAGAGAGAAGTGTTGCTGAAAACTTAGAATTATTTAATAAAATGAAAGCTGGTGAATTCGCAGAAGGTGAGCATGTTCTGCGTGCCAAAATCGATATGGCCTCAAGTTATATGTGTATGCGTGATCCGGTTTTATATCGTATTCGTAAAGTGCATCACCACCGTACAGGTGATGATTGGTGTATTTATCCAATGTATGACTTTGCTCACGGTCTCAGTGATTCAATAGAAGGAATTACTCATTCACTTTGTACATTAGAATTTCAAGATAACCGTGCCCTTTATGATTGGTTTGTTGAAAATGTAAGTTCTCCTAGTACTCCAAGACAAATTGAGTTTGCTCGTTTGAATTTAGATTATACGGTTATGAGTAAGAGAAAATTACTTCAATTAGTTGAAGAGAAGCATGTGGATGGGTGGGACGATCCACGCATGCCTACTATCTCAGGTGTTCGTCGCAGGGGATATCCAGCTGCAGGTATTCGTAACTTTATGAATATGGTTGGAGTAGGTAAGCAAAATACAGTTATTGAACTTAGTATTCTTGAAGAATGTGTAAGAGACCATTTAAATAAAACCACTAAGAGATGTATGGGAGTCATTGAACCATTAAAGGTAACGATCACTAATTGGGATCGTGAGGATTTAGCAATCGATGCTCCTTTTCACCCGCAAGATGAATCATATGGGACTCGTAAGATTACCCTTGGAAAAGAAATCTATATTGAAAGAAGTGACTTCTTAGAAGATCCTCCAAGTCCTAAGAAATGGTTCCGTCTTGGTCCTGAGCGCTCAGTGAGATTAAGATACGGTTGTGTGATCACTTGTGAAGAGTTTGTTAAAAATGAAGCAGGTGAAGTTATTGAGCTTAAGTGTAAATATTATGAAGACTCATTTAACGGACAACAACCAGCGGCTTTAGAGAAGAAGGTGAAAGGAATTATTCACTGGGTAAATGCTAAAGAAGCTAAGGATGTAGAAGTTAGATTATACGATAGACTTTTTAAGCACGAGAATCCAGGCGGACTTAAAGACTATTTAAGTGAAATTAACCCTGACTCTTTAAATATTGTGAATGCTAAGGTTGAGCCGTTTCTAGCTGAGGCCAGTGGTGGAGATCAATTTCAATTTGAAAGAATGGGGTATTTTACCGTTGATGAGAAGTTCTTTGGTGAGGGGAAACTTGTTTATAATAAAACTGTGGCCCTAAAAGATTCATGGAAAAAATCCAAGTAAAAATAAATCAATTATTAGAGTCAAGATACCTAGTCACACTTGGGATCTTGGCCCTTTTAACTTTTTTCTTTATTCTATTTATCGATAAGAGTAATAATTTCTTATTCTATGAGAATCAATTAATAGAATTCTATATAAGAGCACCCTTTGATATTTCCTCTTTCTTAGAGAGTGTGTATCCTTTAAGAGATTTATTCTTACAGTTCTTTATTAAAGAATTTGAAGGCAAATTAAGTCTTTATCGTTTTCTTAATCTTATTATTCACGCTGGGAACTCTGTTCTTATTTACTTTGCTCTAAAGCGCTTTGGAATTCGCTTTTATACTCTTTTAAGTCTTCTCTTCTTAGTCAGTCCAATGCATGTCTTTGCTCTTAGTACCGTTGAGGGAATGGATATTTTGCTGGCAACAAGCTTGGGACTTTTAAGTTTTCATTTTTATACAAAACAAGTTGATAAAGACCAATTATTTAATCTTTATAATATTTTGGCCTTCATTATGTATGCAGCAAGTGTGCTAACTCATTATGCATATTTTTGTCTTCCCTTTTTATATTTAATGTATGGAAACTTTAAAGGTGCTCTTTCCAAAAAAGAACAAGTCATAAAGCTCTTACCATTTTGGGTGCTTTTATTTGCACGCCTTATTACTTATCTGCGATACACTGGCTTTTACCAAGTAGAATCAATTCAAGCTCAGACTCAAAACTTTATGCTCATTCTTGGAGCGAGAATTAATCATGCTATTGAATTAATGTATTCATTCATAAAGCCTCAAGTGCTTTATTCATTTGAATCACTTAATATTTATTCTTTTTTAGTAGCATGTACTTTCTTATTTATTATATTCATGGGATTAATTGTTAAATCTCGCAAGATTAATATTCTTTCTAAAGTTATCCTTGTTCTGCTTATTCCACTTACTTGCATTAAGCATTTAGAATATGCAGGAGTCTCTCCTTATGTGGATAAGCAATTTTATCTTTTAAGCTTTCTTATATTAATCTATTTCTTTGAATGGATGGGCTTGGTATACGCTAAGATAAGAAATTACCTTGGACTAATTATAAGCCTTTATATTGTAATAGGTTTTTTTGTCACACTCGATTTTCGCAATGATTTTAATGAGCCCTCTCCAATGTATCGAGAGATACTTCATCAAAATCCTTATAATGCTTTTGCTCTTTATAAATTAATTGAATTTGAACTTAGTAATCAAAACTTTGATTCTGCTCAAAAGGCCTATAGCGCCAATGAAGCTTTTTTGATTTATTATCCACGAACTTGGAGAAATGAAATTGATTTATTAAGAGAAGAATGGGCAAAAAGAAAGGGCGAGTCGCCTCGCCCCTAAACCCCTCAATACCAGAAGAAGCATTCGCTTCACCAGTAATACTATTTTAAAGCATGACATATATTTCATCTAATGTGATTGGGATATTAGGGACTTACTAACTCTAAGCTAAGTATCTAATAATTTAAAAGCTCTAATAATTTCAATTAACTAAGAATTATAAATGACTATTTATTTCGCCACTCTTTTGAATTTCTGAGTAAATTTGCTCCCATAACTCAAGTCTCATGCGAAGTGCATTCTCAGCACTTAGAAGTGCCTTCTCACGCTTTTCATCCGTATCACAGATGACTTCAAAGCAATACTTGGCCATTGGACCGTGATCATCTCCATCAATATCGATATGTCTTTTAAAGTAATAATGAGCAAGACTTTCACTACCAAAGTTCTTTTCAATTGAATTAAGAATAGGAGTGAAAATTTCAGGGATTAATTTTTCACGACCAAATAAGAAAGATCCAATCACTTCTTCAAGATCTCCAGTTAGGGCCGTATTAATATTATTCACCACAAAACCTTTCACTTGGTAAGGAACATAATCAAAATTAAAAACTCCATGCTCATTAAAAGTTTGGACAAAGTTTTCAATATTACTCGTATCAAGTTTTAAGTCTCTCATGGCATTGAGATACATTTCAAAATGAGAAAGATTCTCACCATTAGGTAATTCATCCGATTCTTCTGCCACCACAATCTCATTAATAAACCTAACAACTTTTGCTGGGTAGGGAGAAGGAGTCCAAATATTTTGAGCGGGAGCGATTTTATTTTGTAGTGATTTTAATAAAGACATAAAATCAAAAACAGCAAAGACATGATAGTTCATAAAAATCTTAAAATTTTCAACTTCATGCAAAGTGGAATAGATTGGATGTTGTACTAATTGTCTTTGATATTCTTTAATTTTTTCCATAGTTATTTATGGCATATTCTCGGTAAGTTGCAAGATAAAAAAAGCCTAGGCAAACTGCCTAGGCCCTTAAAAGTGTGTATTTCGATTGCTTATTACTCTCTAGAGAGCTCAATTAGTTTGTTGACTACGTTTGTCAAAGGCATTGGCTTATCGATAATAAATTCACAAGCTACCTCAACAATTTCTTTCGTTTTCTTATGCTTCACTTCACATTTTTCTCCCCAACCAGCTAAATGAGTTTGGTAGAGCTTATTATTATGTGATCTCCAAGTTTTTGCTTCATTTAACCAGTCGCTTGGAGCAAGTTTATTTGTATCAGTCCACTTAGATAAACCTGGCTTATCATCAAAGTAACCAGTTTCCTTAAAGTGCTTAGTTACTGACCAGAAAAAGTCTGGTTGATCGTGATTAGCACCAAGGTTTAAGAACTTCTTACCAACTTCAGTCGTTCTCCACTGACCACCAATAATGTTTCCATCGATATCTAATTCAAGATCATATAGCATTGTCTTATCAACTAATTCATCATCTTCAGGACCGTCAGTTTCTTTTCTATCTGGACGTTTCCATGCCAAGTAATACATAGTTGTTCTAACACCAACAATATACTTTGTTTCAGGATTTCTAAAATTCTTAAATTGATCACGAGCTTTCTCAGCATCACTCATTACTGGTACAATAACATCAGCAAGATCACCATAATCACCAGTCATTGGGTTGAAGAAGTCCATGTCATATCCACTCATAGGGTGATTATCAACAGCGGCCTTAACCTTTCTCTCAACAATCATACTTCTACCTTGATTACCAATAATATTGATTAATCCCATATGCCAGATCGCTGGGTGAACACCAACACATCTTGGTTCAAGTTTCTTAGAGTAGTAATCTGGAACAGAGTCATATAAACGTCCCCATTCATCAGTATCTGGAGATTTTTGATTACATCTTAAACCTTCCATTAAAATACCACCTGAAACTTTTTCTTTACCAGTATTTTGATCTGTATAAACATACTTAGTATTTTGAATTTCAGAGTTTGCCCATAATAAAGATACAAGACCTTTAATATCTTCTGGGTAAAAGTTAAGCTTCTTACCATTTGGAAGATCAAAACTTACCATATGCTTTGGTCTTGGAACATTACCTGCAGCTGTAGACCAACCATGACAGATACCTTCCCAAAGGGCCATATAATCATTCTTTTCTTTAACAACAAAGTTTCTCTGCTCTCTAACTGCTTTATCAAAAGCTGCTGGAAATGCATCCACAACATCACGTGCTTCACCACGATCCACCATTTGCTGAGCAAAGTATTCTGTTAAACCACCACGTCTAGACATTGCATAAGGAAGAGCTTCTTCAACAGTTTTAAAAACTTTATTCTCACCTTCATGCCATACTTGGATCTTTTCATTCACTAATTTCTCTGCGAACTCTAAAGACTTACCAGATACTTTGTCTAAACTTGCAAGGAATCCATATTCTTTTTCAGATCCCCACTTGTGCATGTATTCTCTTAAACGATTAGTAAGATCAAAATTCTTATCACCTAAAAGTAAGTCATACTTCTCAGATGGAGCTAGCTTGTTTAACTCTTTTTGAGATAATTCCATAATGACTGGGTGAACTTTTGTTCTTCTATCTGTTAATTTATTATAATTTGAAGTCCAAGATAACTCATGCTGAGGTCTCAAAATTTGTAATGACTCATAATAAGGGTCTGCAATTAAACCTTTATTCAATGGCCAATAGGTTGACATCCACGGTTGTTCACTTGTACGACCCTTACTCAGTCCAAGTCTATGAGCTTCGAAAACATTATTAATATAGTTTTCGTCTTCACTCATATACTCTGCACGAGCTTGTACCTTTTCAGTTGAAAAAGGAACAAAAGGATAAACCTCAGGGTAAGTTCTTTCTTCTTCAGCTTTCGCATTAAAAGAACTCATGGTCGCAACAGTCACTAAACCAAATACACTAAGTTTCTTAAGACTAATCGACTTCATTTTAACTCCTCATAGAATTTAATAAGCGTGAGTTTTATATCAGCTTTTTACGCTATGCACAAAGGTTGGGGCTAAGCTCTGAAATATTTATCATATTTACTTGCACACCAGCACTTAACCTCTTGAAAATACATGTTTTATCAGAGGTGCCAAAGTGCACCTGATTTTCATTTAATCTCTAAAATGTGACCATTTAGTTATATTTTTTAATAAAAGAGGAGAAGCAAATGAGAAATTTAGCTATGGTCTTAGGACTATTAATGTCAATGAGTCTATTCGCAGACACAACTCAAGTTGAGCGTGTTTATTTTGATGGAACTCAGAACATGGACAATGTTCAAGCGAGAACAGAAGTAACAAGAACAGAATACAGAACTGTTAGAGTTCCAAGCACATGTTACAGAACAGAGTGGAGATATAGATGTACTATGCGTCCAGGTAGCTGTCGTAACGTATGTGACAGAAACAGAAACTGTAGAAGAGTTTGTTCAAGACCACAAAGAGTATGTAGAAATATTCCAGTACAAGTTCCTTACAGATGTACTAGAACAGTTCAAGAGCCATATGAAGTTCATGACTACTTCGTAGATACAGAAGTTACTTTTAACTACGATCTTTCTGATATCTTAAACGGTGCTGGTGAAGAGTTCACTGTTAGTGTAACTGGAAAAGATGTAAATATGTCAGTTGCTGATTCTGGAAATTACTTAATCCTAAAAAGAAGTGAAAACATAGATTCAAGTGCAAGAGGTGAGGACCTTACTCAAAGTATTACTTACGATTTAGACTTCGTACAAATGAGCAAAGTAAAAGACGCTCTAGGTGCAGGTGTTCAAGATGTAAGCTATAGAAACGGTGTCCTATATTTCGCTCTTGGAAAAGGTTTTAACACAAAAGACTTTATCCAAAACATCAAAGTTTATAACTCAAGAAGATTCAGATCAGATGTTCTTCTTTTTGACAGAAACCTAACTGATAATGAAATGGATATCCAAACTAATGGAAATCAAACTCAAGTATCAATCGATATGACGAGACTTAACGTTGATCTTCCAAGCCGTATGCGTGTTATTATGACTTCAAAGTATAATACTCGTGGAGCAACTGCTTTAAACGCTAAAGAAAGCGAACTTGAAGCAAGTGCAAATTGGATTTTTTCTAAGTAAGAAATATTTGCAAAATAGAGGGTGCCTTAATGGTGCCCTTTTTTATTTTTATGCGATTAAACCTTATCCTTCTATCCCTATTTATTCTTACGTCACCAAGCTTACAAGCAGCTAGTATGGACTATTATCAACTTGAGAACTATGAGCTTAAAAGAGAAGAGCTTAGTATTAAAGGCATTAATAAAACCTATGCCATAAAACTCTTTCACTACCGCACTAAAGAAAATAAACAAAAAGAAAATAATCAAAAACATATTTTTATGTCTCATGGCTACTTAGATAATTGTGCTTATGCCATCAAGGCCATTAAGTTCTTCTTAGATCATCAATACAATGTCACATGCTACGATCTACCAGGACACGGTGAAAGCTCCGGCAATAGAGGAGATATCGACGACTTTAAAACTTATGGGCTTGTCATAAAAGAGGCCTATAAAAAGACTTACCAAAATCAGCATTATCAAAGAAAAATCTTTTACGCTCACTCCACTGGCAATAGTGGAATGATTGAATTACTACTAAATAATGAGGCCCCAGTATTTGATCAGTACATTATGGCCGCTCCCTTAATTAGATCATACCTTTATAAACTCACTCGCTTTGCTATGCGCTATTTCGGACGCTTTTTAAGAACAGTACCAAGAAAATTTAGAAATCTACACAACCAAGACTATCGCGATACCCTCAATTTAGATCCTAGTCCCATCAGAAAACTCCCAACCAATTGGGTAAGAAAAAATATTCAATGGAATTACGAGCTTACCAAAAAAGAAACAAGCCCAATTTCACTGGATGTGATTTTCGCCACAAACGATACAGTGATTGATTTAAATTATAATCGCTACTATATAGAAAAACATTTTCCAAACGCACGCATTCAAATGATCCAAAATTCGGGCCATCATTTTTACTTTCAAAAAGATGCAGTGACCGAAGAATTTTTTAGAGTTGTTTTTGGCTTATTGTAAACCTAGCTAAAATAATAGGCGCATTCTAATATTTCATAGAAAAAAGATGCAAACAAAAACTTAAGCATAGCTTAAGAAATCCTCAAATTAAAAAAATCACTCAATGTAATTACAAGTATATCTAGACTTACAAAATCTTAATAATTCGCTCAAAGCACCTACTAGATTACGCATCCATAAACTGACGGTATTTATGCATAAAGGAATCCCGACCAAGCCCGATAAGTAGACTCATGTTATGATGTTCAAATAGAAAAACCACAAGCTTTTGGGACTTAAAGTTGAGAATGCTATGCTGAAAGTTAGAGTAAATTAAATGAAAATATTCAATAATAATTTAAAAATAAACAAAAAGCTTACTCTTTTAAGTGTAGTTTTATTTTTTACTCTTGGTTGCTT